>OGXT01000666.1_pt1 | contig 40261 bp, 28 predicted proteins | sample 1576361 | NCBI WGS metagenome assembly OGXT01 (sample SAMEA3541514, study PRJEB24748) | human gut metagenome | biome: human gut; feature: human-associated habitat; material: faeces | place: China | collected 2012 | reverse complement strand
GGTGACGGTGACCTCCACCGGCGCCGTCAGAAGGGCCCTCTGCTCCGGCGTCAGGCACCGTGCCCATGAAGGAGTCGCCGCAGCCGGTGGTGTCCACCGCGTTCACACGCACGGGGGCAATGCGCTGGATCGGCGTTGCCGAAGTGGAATCCAATACCACGGAACCATCGCCGCCGAGCGTCACGATCGCCTGTTCGAAACCGAATCCACGCATTGCTTCCAGCGCATGATTCCAATCGAAACCGTCCCAATCGTCGTTTTCCGGCTCGTCAATGCCGAGCAGCTGCACCATCTCATGCTCGTTGACGAGCAGAATATCGGATGCTTCAACCAGTTCGGCCGGCAGCGACGGGGTGAACGGCGAATCGTTGAGCAGCACTTTCACGCCCGCTTCATGGCACATGCGCGCGGCGGCCGTCACCGTTTCGATCGGGCTTTCCAAGCACAGGCCAAGTACGGAAGACCGTGCCAGCGCATCGCGCACGGATTCCACATAATCCACGGTGACCTGCGCGTTGGATCCCGGCGAGTACACGATGGTGTTTTCGCCGGTTGCGTCCACGGTAATCACGGTTGTGCCGGATGGTCCGAGCACGCGGCGAACATGCGTGGTGTTCACGCCCGCCTCGCCCAGAGCGCCGAGTAGGAAGTCGGCGTTGGAATCGGAGCCGACCGCGCCGAACATCTGCACGGTTGCGCCGATGCGCGCTGCGGCGGCCGCCTGGTTGCCGGATTTTCCGCCCGGCAGCAGCTGCAGCGGACCGCCGGTGATGGTCTCCCCCGGCCCTGGCAGACGCTGTGCGGTGACGGTGTAGTCCGCGTTCATCGAGCCGATTACGGACACTGTGCCGTGGATGCGGTCCAATGCGGAGAGAACTTCAGTCGCGCTCATCTTTACCTTCCTTACATCAAAAGAAGATTTATGAAAATGGAGATTTGCGAAATAGTGTTGTTCAGTAATCGCAATTATCGCAAATCCCCATTTTTACTATATTGAGGATGTAATGTGCGATTACTTTGCCGATTCCTCGGTTTCCAGCGCATGGTTGCCTTCGTAGATCTTCTTCTTGAAGACGAAGAACACGATCAGGCCAAGCAGTGCGGTACCGGCGGCGACCAGCAGCAGGTTGGCATAGTTGGCGGCAGTGCCGGTTGCGCCGGTGATGGAGCCGCCTGCGAGGGCGTTGGAGCCGAGCAGGCTGCCGATGATGGCGATGCCGATGGACGGGGAAACGTTCATGGCCAGATCGTTCATGCCGACGCCACGGCCGGATTCGTCCTTTTCAATGGTGCCCAGCACGGTGGAGACCACCGGGGAGTACATGAGGCCGCAGCCTGCGTAGAACACACATGCGCACAGGGTCAGCACCACGAAACCGGAGTTCACGCAGAATGCCGCACCGGTCCAGCCGAGGAACATGAGGGTGCCTGCGGTCACGATGCCGGCCTTGATTCCGATCTTGCGGATGATCATGCCGGAGCAGGTGCCCACCACGGCGGCAACCACGAAGGCCCACACAATGTGCAGGGAGACCTGGGTGGTGGTCATGCCGTAGATGTTGGTGCCGATGGCGTTGAAGATCGGGCTCAGTGCGTAGTTCACGAAGTAGAACACGAGGATCAGGCAGATGGCGCGCAGCCAGCGGGTGTTCTTGAAGAACGCCGGGGTGATGAACGGGTTGGAGGCCTTGTTGATGTAGAAGGCGAATGCCACGAACAGCAGCAGGGAGACCACGAGCATCCACCATGCCATGTACGAGAAGAACAGGGTGAGGAATGCGGTGGCGAAGCCGAAGATCACGAAGCCGAATGCGTCAACCTTCTGGCCGTTGCCGCTCTTGGACGGCAGGGTCTTGAGCAGGATCGGCAGGAACAGGATGGTGACGGACGGGATCAGGAACAGGAACTGCCATGCGATGGAGCTGAGCATGCCGGCTGCGAACACGCCGATGGATGCGGAAAGCTGGTATGCGGCGGTGAACAGACCGAAGAAGATGACCTTCAAATCGTTACGCAGGTACTTGGTGGCCACCACCAGGAAGGCGGAACCTGCCACCTGTTCGCCTGCGGTCTGCAGCACGCGTGCGATGATCACGGTCCACAGGTTTGCGGCAAAGAAGTAGTTTGCCACGAAACCGAAGATGGAGCCGACGAACAGCGTCACGAGACCGACGGTCACAAGCTTACGCAGGGAGACGAAATCGCCCAGGGAACCGTAGATGAAGCACACGATGCCGAGCACGATGCTCGGAAATGCGGTGATCAGGGACGCCTGGTTCGGTGCGCCGACGTCGGCGCCGACCTGCTGGAACACCAGGTTGAAGCCCTGCAGGCACAGGGTGCCGAGCACGAAGGTGATCAGCAGCGGGATCAGGGCGCGGATGGCCATCTTGTTGCTGGTCACCGGATCATCGAACGGATCGGCGGATGCGGTGCCGGTCACGGCGGTTGTGTTGTTAGACATAATAAAAATCCTTGATTCTCTCGAATTGCGCGATATGCGATACGCGATTGCTTGGCCGGTTATGCTTATTCAGCCTTGGCTGCGAGGCCGGAGATGCGGGTCATGAATTCGTTGAGGAACCTCGGCACGTCCACGCCGACGGCGACCTTCATGGTCTTGACCGGGTCGTTGAGGCGGGTTTCGTCGCCGATGGTGCGTCCGCGGGTCGGGCCGTCCACGTCGACCTTCATGTTGATGTCGAGCGTGGTGACGAGCGTCGGGTCGACGGCGACGCCGACGGCGAGCGGATCGTGCAGGCCGCAGCCGCCCAGATGCGGGGACGTGGTTTCGTAAGCCTTGATGTAGAAGTCGGTCATGTCGGCGAGGAACGCACCGGCCTTGGTGCCCAGGTCGCGCCACCGCTGGGTCTCCTTATAAGTAAGCAGGGTCTGCAGGGTCACGTCGAGGCCGATCATGGTGGTCGGGGTGCCGGAGCGGAACAGGTAGTCGGCGGCTTCCGGATCCTGCGAGATGTTGGCTTCCATACATGCGTTGCAGTTGCCCGGCACGGTCAGCGCGCCGCCCATGAGCACCACGCGGCCGATCTCGTCCTTGATTTCCGGAGCCTTCTTCAGGGCGGCTTCGATGTTGGTCATCGGTCCGGTCGGCACGTAGATGAGGTCCTTGCCATAAGTCTTGACGGCGTCGATGATGAAGTCGACGGCTGATTCGGTTTCGACGGAGCGGTTGGAATCGGGGATGTCCACGTCGCCGATGCCGTTGTCGCCGTGGATGAATGCGGAGATCGGCAGCACTTCGAAGTGGTCGGTGGTGCTGGAGTGCGACAGGCCTTGGTAGACCTTGACTTCCGGATGGCCGAGCAGGTCGGTGACGGCGAGCGCGTTGCGCACGCCCTGTTCCACGAGCACGTTGCCGTAGGTGCCGGTGATGCCGATGAGTTCGACTTCCGGGCTGCCCAGCGCGTAGGAGATGGCGAGCGCGTCGTCGACGCCGGTATCGAGATCAAGAATGAGCTTCTTCATGATTGCGCCTTCCTCGTTGATTGGCTGTGACGGCCGTTCGCGTCCGCGCGGCTGCCGCCTTTGTTGTGTTCTTTTTTGTGCGATGTTTTATGCGATTGTTGTGTGGCGTTGAGTACGGTCTCTGTATCACCTCACAACATTATGATAAAACGTTTTATCAAGATTTCCAAATCATCCTTTCGACGTGCGTGTCGCGGCGGAAAACCGCCCCTTTCTCCGATACGCGCCCCACGTTACACGCGCAATACGCAATACACGCATCGCACGCGTTATGCGCGTTATGCGCAAGCGGCCTGCACCAGTTTCGGCGTCAACACCTTCACCTGCGGCGAGGCGAGCCACGGACGGCCCGCACCGGAATCGCCATCGCCACGCACCACGGCTTCGATTCGACTGCCCAGCATGCCCCAGCCGGCGGCGGCCAAATCGACCACGCTCTGTTCGACGGTGGTCATGCGCAAACCCAATCCGAATCGTCTGAGAATGTTGTCGTAGCCGATCACCTGCATGTCTTCGGTGACGTGCAGCCCACGTTCCGCCATGCACTGGCGGAAGCCGAGCGCCATCACGTCGTTGCAGCAGAACACGGCGGTCGCACCGCCGTCGATGATCTGGTCGGCAGCATGATAGCCGCCGTCGAAACGGTAATCGCCGGACACGCACAACGCGGGATCGAACTGCTCCCCCGCCTGCTCGATCGCATCCACGAAACCACGGCGACGGTCGGCCGCGCTCGATTCGGCCACATCGCCCGTCACAATGCCGATGCGCTTGTGCCCGCCTTCCAGCAGGTACTGGGCCGCAAGCCGACCGCCGAGATAGTTGTCAAAGCCGACCGCGTCACACCAACCGCATTGCGTCAGTCGGTCGATGAGCACCACCGGGCAGGTGACACGCTCCACGTCCTCACGCAACGCGGCGCCGGCACCGGCCGCGCAGGATTCGCGCGCGGGAATCAGCAGCACGCCATCCACCCCACGTGACGTCAGCCTGCGCAGCAAAGCCTGTTCCGACTCACGCGAATCATCCGAATTGGCCACGATCAGCGAATACCCCTGCGCCGCGCACTCATCCTCCACGCATTTGGCGAGCGCCGCGAAGAACAGGTTTTCGATGTCGGGCACGATGAGCGCCACGAGCTTGGATTGTTTGGTGACGAGGCTCCTCGCGTTCTGATTGGGCACGTAGTTCAACTGTTTCACCGCCTGCGCGATCGCCTCGCGTTTCTCCGTGGAAACACGCGCCGGCCGATCATTCAGCACCAGCGACACCGTGGTCACGGACACTCCCGCCGCCGCAGCCACATCCTTCAGCGTTGCCCTTCGCGCCATCAGCTACCCCCTGTAAAACGTTTCTCCTTCCAGCATAAGCCCTTCAGCTCGCACTCGCCACCACCCCTCTTCCCGTCGCGCCCGCCACACCTATCGCGCGCCCGCGTCCACAACGATCACAGCCCTTGTGCCCGGTAGCGTGCTTCGGTGGCGGCTTTGGCCGGCTCCCACCAATCGCGGTGCGTCGCATACCAGTCGACCACGTCGTGCAAGCCGCTTTCGAAATCCGTATGCGCCGGCTTCCAACCCAATTCGGCACGCAGCTTGGACGAGTCGATCGCATACCGGCGGTCGTGCCCCGGTCGGTCGCGCACCCAATCGAACGCGTCTTCCGGCTGCCCCATCAACCGCATTATCATGCGCAGCACGGCGATGTTGCTTTTCTCGCCGTCCGCGCCGATCAGATACGTTTCGCCGATGCGACCGCGCGTCAGAATCGCCCATACCGCCGAAGAGTGGTCTTCCGTATGAATCCAGTCGCGCACGTTCTCGCCGGTGCCGTACAGTTTCGGCCGCGCGCCTTCCAGAATGGATGTGATCTGTCGTGGAATGAATTTTTCCACATGCTGGTATGGCCCGTAATTATTGGAACAGTTGGAAATGGTGGCGCGCAGGCCGTATGTGCGCGTCCACGCGCGCACCAGATGGTCGGACGCGGCTTTCGACGCGCTGTACGGGCTTGACGGGCGGTACGGCGAGTTTTCGTCGAATCGCGCCGGATCGTCCAACGCCAGGTCGCCGTATACTTCGTCGGTGCTGATGTGGTGGAATCGCACGTCGTATTTACACGCGGCCTCCAACAGCCGCATCGTGCCCTCCACGTTCGTGCGGATGAACGGTTCCGGGTCGAAGATGGAATTGTCGTTATGTGATTCCGCCGCGAAATGCACGATGGCGTCGCAGCCGGGCACAATGCGTTCCAGCAGCGACGCATCGCAGATATCGCCGATGACAAGTTCGACTTGCGATTGCGGCAGCCCGTCGATGTTCGCCGGATTGCCCGCATACGTCAGCTTGTCAAGCACGGTGATATGCACGTCCGGATGATTGCGCGCCACATACCGCACGAAATTCGCGCCGATGAACCCGCATCCGCCTGTTACCAGAATATGTTTCGGTTTGAATCCCTGTTCGCTCACTGTTTCAGCAACCGCCTTCCCGATTCCAACATTACGAATGCAAACAAAGGCGCATAAGGAAGGAAATACCTGAATTGCATACCGTCGACTCCGATTAGCCCATCCGCATCGTATTGCAGCCACAAGGCAAGGTAAATCAGTAGGATATCTCCGATACAGACCACCGCGATCAACCATGCGTATGGTAAGGAAAGCACACCGCATGCATTTATAGAACCATTGGCAGTCCCAACCGGATTCTTTCGGCGGCTTTTGACACAAGCATTCACCGCACTGGTCACAGCCAACACGACTACGGAAACCACGATTGCCAACCAACACGCGGCAATCATGATGCTGTCCGTCCTGTTATTCATATTCGATTGAGCATGCGTTATCGCCCATGCAATGTTCTTCACAGCATCCAACATGGCAACGGGATCCGTCAACAATGCATGCTTGCGCTCGCTCATTTGTTTGTACGAAACCAGCATCGGACAATTCGTATACCAAGCATTGACGCCCAACCAGAATATGGTCCATATACCAGACGCAACCACGCCTATCAACAATGGCACAGCCCGACCACGATTCACACGCCAGCGACCGGAAACTCTATCAAACATCAACGGAATAACCAGCAAAACCAATGGCATGTACACAAACTTGCACATTGCCAATAGCACGCTCGTTACCGCAAGCGCCACTGCTCCACGTTGTGATCGTTTACCAATAATTCCCCGGAACAGCAAACAGGAGAACAGAATCATCACAGCTTGTGTCAGCGAATCCGCAGAGATGGAAAATGAGGCAAGTCGAAGCATTTGAGGGACGCATAGCAATAGTCCAACCGGAATACGCCATTTTGGCAATGTCATAACCGCGCAGTACATGAGTAATGCATAGACAGCTATCATGCATATTTCTGCCAATCGATATGTTGTTCCAGATCTCAGATTAAATAATCGACCTACAGCAAAACCCAGCAATTGCGGAGCATATACAATCGGTGAATTTGTTGCTGTATTGTTGAACGGCAGGTCAACCGTTGCGGATGCCTTGTTATTAGCAATAGACTCCGGAATCACAATTCCTGGATCATATCCGTCATATTGATCCAAGGAATACTGCATCCAACTGCGATCAACCGCACCACCGACCACCCCCGTCTCAGTATTATGCAACATACTTCTTGAAGTAACTGGCCGCGCAATTACATCCCCGTTGAGTATGGAGTCAATTCGATAAACATGCGTCCAAATATCCGGCACATGACCAGGCTTGGTAATAGTCATGAAAAACATGCCTTCAAGCAACACGCACAACGCCACCAACACTGGCATGCATCGAAAAATCTTCTTCCCCTTCATACCGCCACTATCGCATAACTATTTGACTGCGCTTAAGAACATGCCTTGGTTTCATTCATCATTCAGATACCCACCAGCTACCATCAAGACACCTACTCGTCCAGACACACTGGCTAATATATAGCTCGGTTTTACATGCTCATAAACCCCCGTTTACACAAGGGGTTATTTGCCGTGAAGGAAGCGACGATGCCTTATATCCAGTCTGCCGTTCATGCCTTCGGGCCTTCATACGTCAGGCATTCCAAACAATCGTTTATAGGCGGAACTTACCGGACACTGGCTGACGAGAGCATGATAGACACCCCCTCTTGTTTCGATGTGCGCCACCGCGCGGAACTGTACACGCATAAAGCCCCTCTTCATGCGGAACCCGCGCACCGAAGCATCTACATACCAGCAACGGAAGCATCCCCCGCAACTTGCGATACAGATATTCTTGCGATTACGGACGAGCAGCATACTTCCTCTTTTGCCGCAGAGGAACAAGTTAACGGCAATCACGCATTACAGGCGATGCCGTGCACTCTTCAAACGGTTCGGACAGCACTGACGACTGCTGAACATAGCTTAAAACGAACGGGTTACGCTATTGCCAGCGCGACCCGCACCACTGCATGCACCGCATGCGCCGCTGCAACCACGGTACGTAACGCATGGCATACCTTCACGAGTTTCAAAGCCATCCAGCTCATCATCAAGTTCTTCCGGGGTGCGCATGCCTTGTGGAAGAAGCGCCATCGTTTTTCTTTTTCTTTCTATGCAATCATTCTTATAACCCTCACCACATTCGAAACATTGTTTATCCAATGGGGCATGTATTCCGAACCCGAGTACAAAAAAGGCGAGGATATCAGCGAAGCCGTAAGACAGGCATCCAGCATCGTTGGACAGTTGTCACATTTTATTAGTCAAATCTGGTCCGACAAGAATTACATTTTCTTACTTAATCTCATTATTTTCGCAGTCGTCTACCTCACGCTCATATTCATAATTAATCGTTTTTGGATAGCAACAGCGATTTTTGGCACAGTCATGACCGTTTACGCCGTGGCGAACCACATCAAAATTGAATCTCGCAATGAACCCGTGCTTCCGGCTGATCTTAATTTCATCACCGGAGGCAACACTGGACAGTTAGCATCCTTCATCCCTCAAAGCAGTCAAGGACTTGTCAATACAGCAGTTAGCGGTGTCATATGGCTTGTCGTCATTTGCATTATCATGCAGTTTATCGATGGACGTAATGCCGTCATCTACTGTTCCTGGCGGCACCCTTTCACCGGAATTAAGAACCTTGCCGGCACGCTCACTCGCATTGTAGCCGCATGCTGCAGTTTCGCACTGTGTTTTTCCTTCGTATGGGGATTTGGCAACGAAGGATACTGGTCAACAGATTTCGCAAAAAATCTTGGAGATAGTCCACAGATCTGGAATGGCCTCGCAGATTCCACGAACAATGGTCCTGTTGTGAATTTCCTGCGTCTCGCGCACACAAAGACCATGGATAAACCCAATGGATATTCGCAAGAAGCTATGGAAAAAATCTCTCGGAAATACACGGAACAGGCAAAACAGCTTAATCAAACCCGAACCGAAAACATGACCGACAACACTGTCATCATGGTGCTTTCCGAAACGTTCTCGGATTCAACTCGAGTGCCTGGCGTCAGCTTCTCCGAAGATCCAATGCCAAATATCCGTCATGTCAAAGCCCAAACAACTTCCGGTCTGATGCTTTCCCCGGGCTACGGAGGCGGCACCGCAAATATTGAGTATCAAGCTTTGTCCGGCTTGTCCATGGCAAATTACAGTTCCACATTATCCATTGCCTATCAGCAGCTGGTACCATCCCTCAAATGGGCGCCTACGCTCAATCAAGCTTGGAACAAAGCCAACGGAAAGGGCTCATCCATCGCATTCCACGCTTACAACCGCAACATGTACTTCCGTGATTTGAATTACAAAAAATTTGGCTTCTCGAAGTTTTATGCCACAGATGGCACACCGCAATTGAAAGGCCTACGACCACTTGGCTCTGCTTGGTATGCCTCGGATGAGTCCTTCTACTCAGAAGTACTCAAAAAGATTTCATCTTCCGACAAGAAGAAGTTCTATCAAGTTGTCACCATGCAGAACCACATGCCTTATGAAGATTTTTATCCTGATAATCAATTTAAGGATGAAGATACTTCTTCAAATTTGCAGGATGATGAGAAACAAAATATTGAAACCTATACAAAGGGTCTAAGCTATACGGATCAAGCAACAGCTGAATTCTTGAATCAGCTCAACCATATCGATAGGCCAATCACCGTCGTATTCTACGGAGATCATCTACCCGGAATTTACTCCACAGCATATTCCAGCAAAGATAATATTCTCGGTCTGCATGAAACTGATTATTTCATCTGGTCTAACGATGCTTCGAAATCGTCAGGCACCAAACTGGATGATGCCTCCAGTGCCTACACATCATCAAATTATTTCTCCGCTCAGCTAGCCTCACATCTCAATGCAAAAGTCAGCCCATATCTGGCTTTCCTGACGAAGATGCACGAAACCATCCCGGCAATCTCTATCCCCTCGTCGGCTGGGGGCAATGCAGACGAGCCGGTTTATCTTGATGCAGCAGGTAATCGCATTAATAACAAACAGCTTTCCAAAGAAGCCAAGACAATGCTTCATGATTATCAACTCATTCAGTACGATATGAGCGTCGGCAAGAATTATCTGAAGGATACCGGCTTTGTCGATTTACCTCAATGATTTGTCTACAATAGCCTGAGACGGTAGTAAAAACAAAAGGCAGGTTACTCTTATGAAGATTGCGGTTGCTGGTACTGGCTACGTAGGGTTATCTATCGCATTACTGCTTTCTCAGCATAACGAGGTCCACGCGCTCGATATCGTCCCCAAGAAAGTCGAGTTGCTCAACAATGGCAAAAGTCCGATTGTCGACCCGGTGATCACCGATTTTCTGGAAAAAAACGCTTCCGGCGAGCGTCCACTTAACTTCCACGCTACGGTTAATGCACAAGAGGCATACGCAGACGTCGATTTCGCAATAATTGCGACACCTACGAATTACGATGAGAAGAAGAATTACTTCGACACGTCTAGTGTTGAAGCCGCAATTGCCGCAGTACGTCAGTATTCACCGCACGCTTGGATCGTCATTAAATCCACTATTCCGGTTGGCTATACGCAACAACTTCGCGAAAATTTAGATGATGATTGTATTCTTTTCTCCCCTGAATTCTTGCGAGAAGGGCACGCACTATACGACAATCTGCATCCAAGCCGCATCGTAGTGGGCGCTCCACAAAACAACGCTGAATCCGTTCAGGCAGCACGGCAATTCGCCACATTGCTTGCCGAAGGCGCAGACCCATCAGAAAACAACCGCACAAATAGTGATGGCAGCACCGGTATCCCCACACTAGTGGTCGGTACCACCGAGGCCGAAGCCATCAAACTATTTGCCAATACGTATTTGGCTCTCCGAGTGGCGTATTTCAACGAACTTGATACCTATGCGGAAAGCCGCGGCCTGAACACCCGCGAAATCATCGATGGGGTATGTCTTGATCCACGTATCGGCGACGGTTATAACAACCCTAGCTTCGGCTATGGCGGATACTGCCTGCCAAAGGACACCAAGCAACTGCTGGCCAACTATAATCAGGTGCCGCAGAACCTTATCGAAGCTATTGTGGACGCTAACCGCACCCGCAAGGAGTTCGTTGCATCTGAGGTGATGGAGCGCATCAAAGGCGTTCAAAATCCTGTCATCGGCATTTACCGGCTGACCATGAAATCTGGTTCCGATAATTTCCGCCAGTCCGCCATCCAAGATGTGATGAAACAGTTCAAAGCAAATGGCGTTCCCGTACTTATTTACGAGCCCACATTGGATAAGCCCGACTTTCAAGGCAGTGAAGTCACTCACAATCTCAGCGAATTCAAAGAACGTTCATCCGTGATCGTGGCTAACCGCTGGAACAATGATCTCAATAATGTGGCTTTCAAGGTCTACACACGCGATCTGTTCCGCAGAGACTGATTTATCAACAGCTTATCTTGTTGGTGTTTGCCCAAATAGGAATATTCTGGACAAACACCAACAGCAGCATCACCGCTTGCCTTGGACTTTGCGGGCCACCACCTTCATCAGCTCGCGCTGTTTGGAACCGGTCGGGGCCAGCACGTCCACGTACTTGCGGATGGGACTATCCTCCGCGATCGCACGCTCATGGTGTTCCGGCGGCGCGGGACGTTCCACACCACTCATCGCTGCAATCATCTGCGCCACGAAAGGCGTTTCCTGCGCATAGATCCAATACAACGGAGCAAAATCACACCACGGATTCTTCCAAGGCTTGTCGAAACCAGCATAGTGCACAATTTTCGGCGCTTTACGCGATTCCATGTATGCCTTATATACATTGACTGGCGCGAAATCGAATACACCATTGACACGACCGGCGCAGTTGTGCATCACGTTCCACGAGTAGTCCAAATACGTGACCGAGTTTTCGCATTCCCCGTTCAAAATATCTTGATCGTTGTAGATATATCCGGGCTTGGAAGCGATTTCCAACCATTCATGCACGGTATGGATCTTGCGCATGCGGTTGAGGTTCATCACTAGCACACCAGCCTGGAAGTAGCCATACGCATCACGCATGTGCAGCTGCTTGTGTACGTATTCGGCCCGCTCTCCGTTTTTCATATTGAGGTTGCCAATGAAGTCAATATCGGGCACGGCGGCGATCGCATTATTCCCAAGTTCGGTATCGAACAATTCAGCAACATCGCCATTGACCACCAAGTCGCAATCCAGATACAGCAGCTTCGAATAGAATGGCAACGCCTCTTGGATGATGAAGCGGTAATACGTCTCAATGCTGATGTGCGCGTTGCTGGTGGTGAGATTGAATCCAGCCAAATAACGACTTACATCGAAGAAGCGAACCACGGCATTCGGGAACTGCTGGAAGAACTGACGCATAGTCCGCTTGTTCTCATCGGCGATGTCTCGCTCCAACACAATCACATCATATGAACGATCCTTGGAGGCGTTCTTCAGCATCGAATAGATGGTGGTGGTGAGCATTGGCACATAGTTGTTGTCCGCGGCGAACACTACCGGCACCACGTTTTTGTATCCGGCATCAAGCGGCTTGAGGACGGTGGCCGGCTCCGGATGCAGGAAATGCACGCACTGCAATCGCTTAATCTTCCAATGTGCTCCGATACGTTGCTTGTGCGCTATGAAGATGTTGAGCAGCCGTTCCGAAAGATGACCCACCGTGCGCGTGGTCTGCACGTCCATTTTGCTGAAATCAGTAGCTGCTGCAAACTCATCGAGCAGTGGGAACAACCACTCGTTGTATTCGAAGAAGATGTCCTTCTTCATGATGAACATATTACAGAATGCCGCGGTTCTCCCATTGAGCACGGCATCGGCGTCCACCTTGTAGCCGGGATGGCGCGCGCACAGAATGTCATACATGTGGCGCAAATCCTTCAAGCGCAAGTGTGCATCGGCATCCCAATGCTGTTTGAGATTCGAGAATCCGCCTATACGACGAACATCGTTCAACGGCGTGGTGATGACATCCCAACCATCCACGGCACGTGCGATCGCATCATCGCTGATACCGTATTCGGCAAGCGTGCGATCGTCGATATACGAATCGATGATTTCGCCGTAATCGTTCTCCTTGTGCGGAGTACTGGTGAAATCGAAATATCTGCGGTAATGGCAGAAACCGTAATAGTCAGCATCCTCATTCTTCCATGCCCAGTATTGCGTGGTCAGCTCGCAATACCGCGGATTTTTCATGGAAATGTTCTCACCCTCATCGTCATGCAAGGTGTTCGTAAAACGGGTCGCAGCGTTCGCCGCGCCCACCTGCACCGGAAGGATACTTTTCCCTTCGGGGAACGTGGCCTGCTTATGCGACGACACGAAAATCTTGATGTTCGGATGATGCTGTTCCGCTGTGAGAACCATGTGAGATATTCCGCCTTACTAAGACAAACGTCCTTTCCTCAATAGAATATATGAGAGTACTGCCGAAGAGGGACGCTCTACGAGCTTTTGCACCCAAATACTTCGCACGAGTAGGATAGGATGTTTGTGAAAGACTTTTTCGAAAGCCTCAAGAAGAGGTACCACTATGCGATGGTGGTTTTCAAGGAACTGGTGAAAACCGACTTCCAGCTGCGATATCAGGGCTCATTCCTGGGCATGGTGTGGTCTGTGTTGAAACCGTTGATGCTGTTCGCCGTGATGTATGTGGTGTTCGTGAAGTTCCTGAAATTCTCCGATGGCACCCCGACTTTCCCGATTTCATTGCTGTGTGGCACCTGCCTGTGGAGCTTCTTCTCGGAATCGACCAGCATGGGCATGCAGTCCATCGTCGGTCGTGGCGATTTGCTGCGCAAGGTGCACTTCCCGAATTACATCATCGTGGCGTCCACCACGATGGGTTCCATGATCTCGCTGGGCATCAACCTGTGCGTGGTGATTCTGTTCGGTTTCTTCGCCCATGCGCACTACACTTGGCGCGTGCTACTTGTGCCGTTCAGCATCATCCAGCTGTATTGCCTAGGACTAGGCGTGGCGCTGCTGCTCGCTTCGCTGTTCGTATACTTCCGCGATGTGGCGCACATCTGGGAGGTCGTATTGCAGGCGATGTTCTACGCGACGCCTATTATCTACCCAATTTCGATGGTGGCACAGAACAAGGAATTCTCTTGGGCGGCCAATCTGCTGATGCTCAATCCGTCCACGCAGACGATTATGGATATCCGTCACAATTTGCTTTCCCCAGAATACGTGCCGACCGTGTGGACCATGGTCGACAACAAACTGCTGTGCCTGCTGCCGTACGTGCTGTCCGTCTTCATTCTGTGGCTAGGCATTCATGTATTCCGTAAGTACAGCTCCAAGTTCGCGGAGGTGCTCTAATCATGGCTGAGGTTGCAATGACTGAAAAGACGCAGGAAGAGACCTCGGACGAGCGTCCGGTGGTACTCAAGGTCGACCATGTAGCCAAGATGTTCCGTCTGCCCACCGAGCAGGCTACCGGCTTGAAGATGGCATTCCTAAATTGGACGAAGGGCATCAAAGGCTACACCGAGCAACATGTGCTGCGCGATATCAATTTCGAAGTGCGTCAGGGCGACTTCTTCGGTATCGTCGGCCGTAACGGTTCCGGCAAGTCTACCCTGCTGAAGATCATCTCCCAGATTTACACACCGGAGCAAGGCTCGGTTACCGTCAAGGGCAAGCTGGTGCCGTTCATCGAACTCGGCGTTGGCTTCAACCCAGAGCTGACCGGCCGTGAGAACGTATATCTGAACGGCGCTCTGCTCGGCTTCACCCGTGCGGAGATCGACGCGATGTACGACGACATCGTGGAGTTCGCCGAGCTTGAGGACTTCATGGATCAGAAGCTCAAGAACTACTCCTCCGGCATGCAGGTGCGTCTCGCCTTCTCCGTGGCCATCAAGGCGCAGGGCGACATTCTGGTGCTCGACGAGGTGCTCGCCGTAGGCGACGAGGCGTTCCAGCGCAAATGCGACAACTTCTTTGCTGAGATCAAGAAGGATCCGACCAAGACGGTCATCCTAGTCACCCATTCCATGGATGCCGTGAAGAAATACTGCAACAAGGCCATTCTTATCAAGGATGGCGAGATTATCGCATCTGGCGACAAGAACGATGTCGCGGATCGCTACACGCTTGAGAATCTCAAACAAACAGATTCTCAAGACACTAAAGAAGTCGTAGAGGAAAGCAACAAGCCTTGGCTCAAGGTTCTCACAGCTTCTAAGCCTGTTTGCGGCAAAGATGATGTTTTTGAATTCGATATCGAATATTTCTTCGATCAGGACGTTGATTTCTACTTCACTATGACCTTGATTGATATGAAACGAGGGGGACTGACTTTTGATCCAGGCCCTAGTTCATATAAGTTCCACAGGCCAGGACACCACAAAATACGTTTTGCTTTGCCTGTCAGTATTTTCAACAATGGCGATTTTCAGATTGTGGCATCATTGCGCGTTGATGATCCTGATAATCCCAAAAAACCCAAGGCTATCGCTTTCGCGAACGGAGAAGACGCCTGCGTCTTCGCTATTCGCGATTCACGAAACGGAGATTATGCGCTACTCAACAATGACATCCTTTCGATTAAATGCAAAGGATTAGTTGACTAGCTCTTCATTGTTGTGCTGAGCGACCTATTCTTGGTCACTCAGCACAACAGTGGAATACTCCCTCTTCCTGCCCGTCATTAAGCACAGTACGGAGAAGAAAAAGATGAACGATCGATTGTCAAAGGACTCTTCGGCCCCTTTTTTCTCAATCATCATCCCTTCCTACAACAATGGTAGCTATCTTCAAAAGTGCATTCAGTCGCTTCAAAAGCAATCCTTTGAAGCTTGGGAAGCAATCATTGTCATTGATGCAAGTCCCGATGACGCATTTCACATTGCTAAACAGCTGTCCGACAAAGATGGCAGAATTCAAATTATCAATAAAACTCAGAACGAGGGGACCCATCTCGCGCGGAAAAGTGGCGTAAAACGCGCACAAGGGGAATACGCCCTTTTTCTAGATGCAGATGATGAACTCGCAGATAATGCACTGTCATCTCTAGCAGCACTCACTTCGCAACAAACATTTGATGTGCTTCATTTTGGGACTGAGCTTTTTGGAGAAAACATGCCTGAAACGGTATGTTCCGACATTCTCCAACTTAGCAATCGGAATTTGCCCACATTACATGGTCAGGAAATCGCTTTCTCCTCTTTCACTGATTCCGAAAAGAATCGTCAAGACTGGCGTATCTTGCAACGTTTGTATCGTACCGAACTTTTGAAGAATGCCTTTAGCTGTATGTCCGACTCCCGCCTTGGCAGAGGTCAAGATAGCTATGAATGGCTTGTCATCGCGAGTCTTGCGGATACAGAAGTCTTCCATAATGAAATCATTGGATACCGTTATTACTTAGGGCGGGGCATCACTACTTTTGAACCGATGTCAGATCAAAAGTTCGTTTCGCTCTCTTCAAATTATGGGAATCTGATACGTACAGCTTCTGAGTATGCAAGTACTTTTTCTAATTTTGATTTGTCCCCGTGCATTGCAGAGCTTCGCCGAAGATTATTGGAAATGCTGTTCGGCGATTGGTACGTGAGATTATCCGATAAAGACAAGCTATCCGTCCTTGCTGAGATGCAAAAAGATTTTACCCGGATAGAAATCGCCACAGAATTAATGCGTCTTACACGCGACGACGCGTACTCCCGTTGGGTTGCGGGGGATTCTTTTAATAAGAACGCTCGCTATGTCCATTGGAAAGAAATAGCAGAAACAATTGCAGGGGACGATTTGACTCCCCAATACGAAGAATACCGAAACCAAGCACTCAGACACTTCTCTGACTTGCGAACACGGCTTCCCAAGCCAGAGCAGGCGCCAGACCCTTCTTCTCGGAATCTCGCCCATCTCTTCTCACGAATTAAAACCCTTTTCTCCTCTACCCGAAGGAATAAATAACAGATGTCTAGTAATAATCCTTTCTTTAGCGTTATCATTCCTTGCTACAACTGCGCAAAATATCTGCCAGAATGTCTGAACAGCCTGATTACCCAAGATTACACTCAATGGGAAGCTATCGTAGTCAACGATGCGAGCACCGACAATTCCTATGACGTTGCTTCCCGCTTTGCTACTCAAGATAATAGAATTCGTCTTCTCAACAAAGAGAAAAACGAGGGCCTCCATCTTGCAAGAAAAAGCGGAACAGCCCTGAGCGCCGGCAAATATGTTCTTTTCTTGGACTCAGATGACGCCTTTGCAAAGGGAACTCTTAACAAAATTCATTCGACAATTCAAAAAGAATTACCTGACATTCTGCGTTTTGGCTTAATTTGCAGAGAACAAAAAGGTATGAGCAGCCGGGCCGCCCGTGATTTCGAAGCTTGGGCAAATGTAGATTCTCCCGTTTCGGATCAAGAGCAACTACTTTCAGACGTTTTTATTTCAGCAAATGAATATGGAAGAGACTGGCATGTGACCCATAAAGCTTTCCAAGGCGATATTTGTCGCAAGGCTTTTAATGTCATGACAGATTCACGTCTCGAGCGTGCTGAAGATAGCTACGAATTTCTTGTACTCGCAAGCATGTCGGATCTGGAATTAACCGATACCAGCATTCATGGATATATATACAATATTGGACGTGGTGTAACTACGAATAGTGCGCTTCCCCTTAATCAATTTCTTATCTCGGCAAAACAAATGAAATCCTGTTGGATGGAAGCTGAGCATTTTGCGAGTTCCACAGATTCAATGCTCGTGAAGAAATCGGCAGTTCGATTAAAAGAGCGACTTACGTTCGCATTGATGAATGAATGGAAAGATCGCGTATCCGAAAATGAAAAAGTTGAAGCTGCGAAATCCATTGCTTCAATTATCGGAAAGACAGAAGCAGCAACCGCGTTAATGAGATTTGCACGAGATGACGCGTATGCTTCACTCGAATATCTCAATCCGAAGACATCATCTTTCTTAGCTTGGGCCGATTTGGCAGAAGAACTAACCAGCGGAATCGATACATTACCGGTTTCTTACACTCAGATGAGAGATGCCGCACTTCGGCATATTCAAGAATTCAAGGGAACACAGACTTTGCATAAGCAACAAGAAGAACAACGCATTAAAATTTTTGTCTCCACACATAAGAGGACTTCCGCTTTCTCAAGCGACATTCTGCAACCAGTTCATGTTGGATCAGCAAAAAGTTCCACGCGCTTCCCTTACTGCTGGAGTGATGATGAAGGCGAAAACATTTCCAACCGCAATCCACGCTACTGCGAATTAACCACGCAGTATTGGGCGTGGAAGAACGTTGACGCAGACTACTATGGATTCTGTCATTACCGTCGTTACTTCGATTTCTCTGAGACCCCACACGAAGAAAACGCATTCGGTGAAGTCATTGATGATTACATTGATGCCGATGCGGCAAAGAAGTATAGACTGGATGACGAGAGCATTGCCAAAGTGGTGAAACAGTATGACGTCATCACCACGCCATTCGGCAATCTCGAAAAAATCATCGATAAGCACGGCACTCCACGCGCGCTGTGGGAAGCCGCTCCCCTGCTGCATGACGATGATCTGAAGCGTTGCTACCAGATCCTGTGCAGCATGTATCCCGACTACAAGCAGGACGCACAGGCGTTCTTCAACGGCGACAAAGCCTGCTTCTGCAACATGTTCATTATGAAGAGGGAGATCTTCTTCGACTATTGCAAATGGATGTTCCCCATTCTTGAGGAGTTCGATAAAAACACCGACTACAGCACGTACAGCAAGGAGGCCCTGCGTACGCCGGGTCATCTGTCCGAACGTCTGCTCAACATCTACCTGCTGCATCACAAGCGTATCGGTTCCAACTGGAAGTTCAAGGAACTACAGTGCGTCCACTTCACCAATCCGGAGCCAGCGGAGCAGCTCAAGCCGCTTGACATTACCGACAAGCCAATCGTTCCTGTGGTGTTCGCAGCGGATGACAATTATGTTCCTCAATTGACCACCACCGTGTATTCAGCCATGAAGAACGCCGATCCGCATTACTTCTACGATGTGACGGTGCTGCAGCGCAACATCGCATGGGACAAGCAGGAACGTCTGCGTGGCTTCTTCAAGCAGTTCCCGAATATGAATCTGAGGTTCACCAACGTGGACCGCGAACTTGCTGGCTACGATCTTTCCACCAATAACGCCCATATCAGTGTGGAGACGTATTATCGCTTCCTGATTCAGAAGGTTCTGCCGTTCTACGACAAGGTGCTGTATCTCGATTCCGACATCATCATCAACGGCGATATCGCGAAGCTTTACAACATCGATTTGCAGGGCAAGATGCTCGGCGCGATTCGAGACATCGACTTCCTCGCCAACCTCAACGTGAAGCACGGCAAACGCATGGGCTACGCGCAAACCGTGCTGAAGATGAAGAATCCATACGATTACTTCCAGGCCGGCGTGCTGGTGCTCAACACCAAGGCGATGCGTGAGCATTACACCATCAAGCAGTGGCTCACCTATGCTTCGAACGACGCCTTTATCTACAATGATCAGGACGTGCTCAACGCGCACTGCGAAGGCAATGTGCTGTACCTGCCGTGGGAATGGAACGTGGTGCATGACTGCGGCGGTCGTGTCGGCAACCTCTTCGTGCAGGCGCCGAACGACATTTACGACGCGTATATGAAGTCACGCAACGATCCACAGATTGTCCACTATGCCGGCTTCCAGAAGCCATGGACCGACCCGGATTGCGATTTCGCTTCCATGTACTGGAAGTACGCACGCGAGACCCCGTTCTATGAGCGTCTGCTTAAACGTGTAGTAAAGGCAAACGAATCAGAGATTCCAGCCGGCGTGCTCCGTCCGAAGCACGAGCGCGCAGTCGGGGAGGACAACCCGATTCGCAAGATTGTCGATCCGCTAATGCCAATCGGTTCCCGTCGCCGTGATGCGGTGAAGGCGATCGGCCGAGCAGTTCGCGGTCGTCACTGACAGAAATGGGTGTTGTATTTTACGACACCCATTTCTGTATTATTTATGCCATCGTTTTAATCAGAGGTTCTTTCGTTTTACCAATCGATTCACTCATGAACGCTAAGAACAATGGCGCGATGCAAATCAGTTGCAACACATATCGGGTTGGCTCTCCACCCATGCCGGACACTGGTACCAGCAACAGATACACAAACGACATATCCACCGGAAGCATCGAAGCCACGCGACTCCATTTGCCTTTGCCGGGACGCAAAGCCAAGTACAGCATGAAGCAGGGCAGGATGGATGACCACAATGCCCTTGAAAACAGTGCATTCAATACGGGCACGCTCTGTTCCATGTCATATACAGAACGTGCAGTATCACTTCTGTTTGCCTTCAACGGCCACTGCGGAACATATTCTAAAATCGGATCATAATACCATGCAGATTCAGTGCAAACCACCATATCGCTTGGAGAACCATCGTTGTTAGAAAAGCTGAACCAGCCGCGAACCAATCCCATCCACGATTCCAAATGACCGATCGGGTGCTCCACTGTCTTCTTGAGCCACAGCTTCATAAAATCGCTGAACAGATCAGGGTCTTTCAAACTGGTCCCTTTTACCGGATCTGCGATCTGCGGGTCGTAAGCTTTGGGAATCTTTTTATAATCAATGGTCAGGAAGTCAGAAATCAGTTTCTTCTCCTGCTGAGTCATGTCCTCACTGTTGTATTTGACGTCATGGGCAACCTGCTGAATGGCAAACGGGATGCTTTCCTGCTTACCACCAGGGGCAACGCCAAGCGCCGGCATAACGGCTTTCGGAATGATGACCATCATGACAATGGCAATTACTGCGCCGATGGCAAACGCGGTAGCTTTCGCTTTTTTCGACAATCCGACAATCAGAAACATCAGCAGCAATGAGGGCACCACCACATACACGCCCGCTTTCTTCGTCAGGCACGTCAGTAAGCCACACAGCAATAATGTAATAATGATTCCTGGTTTAGACAGTGATGAACCTTTGGTGCGAATACCGTCAACGAACAATATGCAGAAAGGGATGAAAAACAGAACGGAAATCGTATCCTTCGCTAACGAAGAAAACATCACCGGAAAAAGCGGGAACAATGCCAAAAATGCCAATTCCACATGACACAACCATTGCGGAACGCCCATCTTCCTCGTGTACAAAAGCATCCAAGAGAAAAGCAGCGGCGCTGCAATAAGTTGCACGACAATCAGCAGATACAAACCATAAATGGAATTATGGAAAGCCCATTGTCCAAAATCAGCGAACCAACCAAACAAATACGTTAAAGCAAAAGGATGATGGTCCGTGAATCGTTCCACACCATAATGAATGAGCAACTGTTTGGAGGTATCCGACCAATACACGCCAGGGAACAACCAAAATTCATACGGAAGCCAGCACACGGCAATCACCGCCGCGTTCTTCAACCACGGTTTTATCGCATACCCATATTCGAAAAAGCCATAATGCTCTACTTGGTCTTCCCTCTTCGCTCCCTGCACTTCGGCAATCAGCCAATCAGCGAAGCGAAAAAATACACAGAAAAGCACACAGAAAAGCAGCACCTTCACGCATAACGCGCTTTTAATTTGCATGATATGACCTTCAGGATTGGAAGCCTCATCTCCCAAAGCGAACATCATGCCAAGAACCAGCGGAACCACAATTCGTGGTTCAATTTTCTTTAGCATATTCAATCCGTTCATTTTCATTTCTTCTTTATCGGTTCGACTAATTCATAATGCTTACAACGCGAACAAACGATTAATATACGGGATCTTTCGGAACAGCACGGATACTGCAAGACATATGGCGAACACGCAACCGCACAACACCACATTCAGCAAAGTCACTGCAACGGAATTCAAGTTTCCCATGAACTGGAGCCATGGTAGAGCCTGTAATCTGCTCAACAGCACCAATCCGACCAAATGCAGCATGTACACGCCGAACGTGTTCATGCCGATCACCTGGAATACTTTGGCCCAAATGCCTTGGATATTCACCCGCCCCAATACCAACAGAATCAGTATCGTTGCAACGAATGACGGTAGCAGCCAATAGCCGTTCTCCACAGTCAAATTAGTGCCGTGGGTGGCATGCTGGTATCGCTGGATCAGTAACGTCAACGCATAGCAGACAACGATGCCAGCGCTGGCTTCACCCCAAGAGATATCGAACAGGGGATGATGGACGTCGGCATCGAGTTCCCCGGTCTGCTTCTGCTTTAGATAGCGCCCAATCATCCCTCCAATCAGGAAATACAACAAAACGTATCCGTACGAGCCGAAAATGTAGAATTCATCAAGTGCATTCAGAATCGAGGCGAAATCATGGTTCGTTGCGGTTCCCAGCATCTGCAGAACAAGTTTCAGGGAATCCTTGCCCACAGTAAAACCAGCCAAAACAGCCAGCAGCGCGTTGAATGCAAGCTTTCGTTCCGAATCGAACGCCATTTTCATCACAGGCAAAACAAGGTACACTGCGATCAAGGCGTTCATGAACCAAAAATAACCGGTCGGATAATCTCCAAAGCCACCGCCAAGCAGGAACAGCACAAGATCCTTCAACGTCACCGGATGGGAACCGTCCACGAAAACGAAGAACGCCGCGGCAAGCAGCCTCCAGATGGTGACCACAATGACGATGTTCAGCGTCTTCCGATAATGCTTCGCCTCATCCATCTTCCGAGGAAGAAGCAGCGCGCCGTTCACAGCGAAGAACAATGGCACGCACACCACGCACAATACGGTGACCGCCGTTCCAGCAAGCCCGCTGGAATAGAATCTCGTGTAAAATGAGTAGTGGAGCATCACTACAAAGAACATCGCCATCGATTTGATAATGTCATACCCAACCACGCGTTTTTTCATTCGCTTATATCGTTTCCCTAGCAATTATATTTATAAAACATCCGCACAATCCCATTCCTCGTGCTGTATCCCACGCAGAAACCTGTAGCATGATGAACTCGTGCAAAATCGAAAAACGGCCAGTACAAAAGCTATAGTAGAACGTATGCCTGAGAATTCAAACGTTTCCGTTGCGGTGCTGCTTCCTTGCTATAACGAGGAAGTCACCATCGGCAAGGTGGTACGCGACTTCAAAGCAGCACTGCCGCATGCCGACATCTATGTGTATGACAACAACTCCACTGATCGCACTGCCGAAATCGCTATGGCCGAAGGTGCGATTGTACGAAAGGAACCGCGCCAAGGCAAAGGCAACGTGATTCGCGCCATGTTCGAAGACATTGACGCCGACGTATATGTCATGGCAGACGGCGATGATACTTACCCTGCTGATGCGGCGCCAGCCATGGTTGATAAAGTGCTTGAAGGCTATGACATGGTAATCGGTGACCGCCTGAGCTCCACATATTTCCAAGAGAACAAGAGACCATTCCACAACTTTGGCAACCGCTTGGTACGCGGTTCCATCAACGGCCTGTTCCATGCGGACGTCACCGACATCATGACCGGTTACCGAGCGTTTTCGTTCACATTCGTCAAGACTTACCCAGTGCTTTCGCGTGGCTTCGAAGTTGAGACCGAAATGACCATCCATTCGTTGAACAACAATCTACGCCTGTTCGAGATGCCGATTCAATACCGTGACCGCCCGGAAGGCTCCGTCAGCAAACTTGACACCGTGGGTGACGGCATCAAGGTGATGAGCACCATCTTCCGCATGATCCGCGAATACAAGCCGCTGCCGTTCTTTGGAGGGCTCGGAGCCATTATCGGCATCATCGGCATCATACTGTGCGGTAGCGTAACAGTAGACTTCTGGCATACCGGCATGGTGGCGCGCTTCCCCACACTCATCGGAGCAGTTATGCTCGTTATCGCGGGAATCCTGCTGTTCATAGCGGGAATAATCCTCGACGTCATGGCCAAGAACGATCGTAAGGCGTTCATCATCGACGCCAACCAATTTGCCATGATGAGACGCAAAAAATAACGCAACTTTCAAATGTGGCCTGAGAACAAGCAGTTTTGTTCTCAGGCCACATTTGAAATAGCTACTGCTTGACTACTTCACCCACTTTTGAGCGTTCGTGCCATTCGCACTATACAACTGTACGTTAGCGCCATTGGCAGTAGAAGCACCCGAAACATCCAGAACCTTGTTCTCCGCGAGCGCGGACTGGAAGGTATACGATCCGTCTGAGTTCTTGATGGCGATCCACTTTTGGGCATACGTGTTGTTTGATACATACTGCTGAACATTGGCTCCATTTGCAGTGCTTGCACCGTAAACGTCTAATACTTTGCCGGAATTCACGCTAATCAACGTCACATAGCCATTGCTGTCATGCGTTACTTTCCATTTCTGTGCGTTTGTACCATTACCGCCCCACAATCGCACATTGGCGCTATCGCTCTTGGAAGCACCGGCAACATCGACTTTCATGGAAGTCTTCAGCTTTGATCCGAACGCATAGGTGCCGTCAGGAAGATCCTTCCTATGTGAATCAGCTGTGGCATCCATACGTTCTCTTGGAGTAGATACCTTGCTTATTGTCCACTGCTGGGCTGCCGTTCCATTAGGCGTGTACATCTGCAGTTTGGTCTGCTGCGTGGCGTTGCCGCCAGGAATATCCACGGCTTTGTTCGCGTTCACTGATATTAATGTCACCTTGCCGCTACCGTAGTTACGTACGGTCCATTGTTGGGCGCTGGTACCGTTGCTGTCATATTGTTGAAACGCTGCACCATTGGCCGTCGAGCCTCCATACACATCCAATGCTTTACCGGAATTCACATTGGCAATGCGGTAGGTCGCATTTCCTACCGATGTAAAACGATACTTTTGCGCGTTGGAACCGTTGCTTGTATACAACTGGATTTGCGTGCTATTGGCAGTTGATGCACCAGGAACGTCGAATACCAATCCAGTGTTTTTCGTTGATCGAATCGTTGCTGGCGCATCTGTCGGAATATTGACTTCGCTAGAGGAAAGAGTGAAGAGTTGCGCGACCGTTCCGTTAGGCGTATACAGATGAATCGCGGTACCGTTGGCCGTGCTGCCACCACTTAGATCCAGAACCCAATTGCCTAATGCGGATTGCAAGTAATAACCGGCTCCCGAATCACGGATGAACCAACGCTGGGCGTTCGTACCATTCGCCGAATACTGCTGCACCACCGCATTATTACCCGCAGCGCCATTACGAACGTCCAAGGCCTTACCGGAATTCACATTAACAATCACATAGCTGCCATCAGACTGTTTAGTGAAAGTAAACTGCTGAGCTTTGGACCCATTGCCGGAGTACAGCTGAATAGCTGTGGAATCCGCTCCACTGGCTCCAGGGATATCAACACTAGAAGCCACTTTGGAACGTACATTGATGTAATAATTCCCATTAGGAATGCTCACAGCACTCATCTTGCGCACATCAAGGGAAGGCTGAGAATCGTCATTCCCTCCATTCTGCACAGAAGTCTTATTGCCAAAGGCACTCATATCCACGGAGCCACTGATACCGTTGATATGACCGCTTTCGGTGTACTGCCAGCCACGATCGTTGGTCCCGAACGCCGTGAATTCCATCTGCGGACCATATTGCGCCACCCAGCGTGTCTTCGCATAGATGTTCGCATTGTTCAACGGCCCCTGCAAGTAGCTCGTGTAGGAGTACACGCCGAGATTCTGGTAACCGCCGGACTGCAACGCGCCATACCAAGCATTGACGATGCCGTTATACACGTTCGGATCGTTCGGCGGCGTGTGCCCGGTCCACGTCCAACTCTCAAGGTCGTAGTACACGGGGTATTTCAAGTCGTTCGGTCTCACGCCAAACTGGCGGAGCTTGGACACCACATCGTTGCCCTCCTGCCTGGAACCGCTCGCATCCTCCGCATACGAGTACCAGTAGATGCCGAACGGAATACCCAGCCGCTTGCATTCATTAATGTTGCGTTGCGCTTTGGCATCGGCGTCATTGCCCCATCCAAAGCCAAGACGGATGATCGCGCCTTCCACGCCGTCGGCTTTCGCCTTAGCCCAATCGATATCCCCCTGCCATGAAGAGACGTCGATCACGCCTTTGGCCTGCTGGGCGAACAGGTTGTTTCTATAGTCGAAGAAGGCTTTCGTATTGTTGTAGGTTCCCCAATGCGCGCCGTAATCGTTGCCATCGAATTTGGCAAGCTTCACGGTGGCTCCGTTTTTTGAGGACGATTGCTCCACGGATTGTTTCATAGATTGTTCCACGGCATCTTTCACATCCGAGGCACTCACCGGAATGAATGATTCGCCATCCGTTTTGGCCAGTGGATCAGGTTGCTGCGATTGCGTGCCGACCAGCTGAGCGTCCGTCACGGTTTCGCCGGTCTCAATGTTCTGTACATCACCTTCCGGCGTAACCGCAAGGTTCTCCGAAACCACAGTGGAATCGTCCGAAATGTTTTCGCTTACCGTTTCCGGCAGCGTCGCGTTCGGATTGTCCGGCATGCTGTTTGACGAATTCTGCGCATCATCCACAGTTGCGGCAAAAGAACTTGGCGTATCCTCAATCGCAATATCCTGCATGGCGTAAGCCGGCACCACGGCAACGGAAACCGTCATTGCAACCACGGAAGCGGTGGTCGCAATCTTCATCAAGCTTTTCGGCGATATCATCGTCAGCCTCTCTCACAAAACGCATTTCACGCGTTGACGCAATTGCACACGCAAAACTTAAGTGTATTCTGAGATGTCCCCACTTAAAATAAAGCAGCTGGATTCCAGACCAAACTTCACATTTACCGAATATGCCACAACATGAAGTGCTGGCATTCGGAAGTGGAACGGGTAACATACCTTATGTATTGTCATTTGGGAACAGAGGACCTTGTCGGACCACCTCCAATAGACAACATCAAAACGGTATCGCGGACTCCTGGAGGGAAGCATGGCACGGCACGAAAGGCAGCCAAATAAAGCTGACAGTCAAGCAAGTAACGTCCGCAAGCCCCGAACGTTCAGCAGTACCGCGACCGTCGGGACCAGCAAATCCAACAATTCCGTCAATGCCACCAATCGTGACGAAAAGCTTAGAACAAAAGCACCGGGGACTTCCTACCGAACGGCTCCCGAAGATCCGTTCCAAATCGCCATATCGCAAGGCGTGCAAGATGGCGACACTTGGGTGCATAACCATGTCAAGAACTTGATTCGCCGTTCCATCATCGTAGCCGTTATCGTCGTTGCGGTATGCATTGTGGTCTTCGGCGTCATGGGCGTGAGAACATCGCAGAAAATGCGCGAACTGAATGCCATTAACGACTGCAGAGACGCGGTTGCCGCCATGAACGCTTCATATTCCAAGGATTTCCAGCTCAAGGGAAAGATTGTCGACGCATTTTCCAGCATGGATTCCTCATATGATCTGGAAAAGCTCAGCACCTTGTATCAGGAAGAAGTCAAATCGCCGAAGGCGCTTGACTGCAAAGCCGACCCGTCCGGGACCACCAGCAAAGCCAACACCGAACGAGCCGCATATGACAAACAGGCCAGAACCTTCGAGCGGGCGTTGACAAAGAACGAGGCAAATCAGAATTGAATACGAAACGATTGGCAAGAACGGCACTTGCCGTTATCGTAACCGTAGGAATAGTCGTTGCCATCATCGTCGGGTGCGGCCCCAAATGGGGCAACGGTTCAGCATTGCACCAAAACGAAGAAACCGCACAGTCCTCAAATTCGCAGGTTTCCGTGACTTTGCCCTCCTACTACATGGAAAATATGGTCTTCCAGCGCAACCAGCCGTTAGTGGTCAAAGGAACCGTCAAATCCGCACACGCCAGCGAACAGATCGATGCATCGAAACTGTCCGCGACCCTTACCCAAGGCAAGATGACTGCGAGCGCCACTGCGAAAATCGCCAAAAATGGTTCGTTTACTTGCACGTTGAACGCACAGAAAGCAAGCCTCAAGCCGTATTCGTTACAGGTGAGGTATGACAGCAAAATCGTAACGGAACTGGCGAAAGTGTATGTGGGCGACGTGTTCGTGGCGGCCGGTCAATCGAACATGGAACTCAACTATGCGCAGTACTATGAGGGGAATAACAATGCCTACAACTTTGGGAAGGGTCTAGTTAAGAAAACAGACCTACCGAAACCACTCGTCGATAAGAACGTGAAATTCGTCATTGCGGATCATGATGTGAAGAACACTGATTTTCCGCTGGCCAACGTCAATCTGAACGCTGGCGCGTGGCTGAATGCGGATTCCACGAACTCACTGCATTTGAGCTACTTGACACAGCAGTTCGCACTTCAGCTGCGCGCGAAGCATCCTAACGTGCCGGTCGGCATCATCCAGACCGCGTGGGGCGGCACGCCTATACGCAGACATGTGCGCGGCGGAGATATCTACGCGAACCATATTGCACCGTTGAAAGATTTTCATGTGGCAGGTGTGCTCTGGTACCAAGGATGCGACGATGCGATGAATTTTGCGACCGCCACGGAGTATGAGTCGCAGATGACCGCGCTGATCAACCAGTACCGTAACGTGTTCGGACGCAAGGACCTGCCGTTCCTGTACGTACAGCTCGCGCGCTGGCCAAACTACCAGTACACGCAAAACGTGCGAGAAGCGCAACGGACTACGCTCGGCAACACCAACCTGCACGATTCGTCGAATGTGGCGATGACGGTTTCCCTTGACACAGATAAGGGCACATCCGCGCTGATCCATCCGCTCGGCAAGGATATTCTCGGGGCGCGCATGGCCGCGCAATATCTCGCCATGGAAGACGGCACCACCGTACCCAACGGACCGCTTATCGAACGTGCCCGGCACACTGCGAACGGCGCAATCGCTTTGTCTTTCCGGAACGGCACCGCAAGCGGGCTGAAAGCCATGCAGCCGAACTATTCGAAGACCGCGAGCGCAATCGCACCAAACTATAAGAGCGTTCCGAAAGCGACCCCGTTAAGCGGTATCAGCAATATCGCCGCTCCCACCACTACGGCATTGCAGGGGTTTGAGGTCGCCAATTATTCCGGTCAATGGCAGGCGGTCAATGCCACTATCAGGGGCAATCAGGTGTTGCTCACCGCAGCCGATGGTTCAACACTGAACGATCTCAACGCCATGAGCCAGGTTCGTTACCTGTTCAGTGGCAATCCGAAGTGCGCGAGCATGCTGTACAACGACTTTAATCTGCCGGCTAGCCCATTCATCACTATTGTCGAGTGATCTTTGTTGGGGGCCGCCGCGAGATAAACCAATACGGGCGGGATAAGTACGGGTGGTCTGAGCCGTTGCTTGGCCTGCTTGGTCATGTTTTGAGCAGGCTGTTCCGGATTCTGGTTTGGTTTCTGGTTTCCTGCTTAAACTATGAAGACTGCTGCAGCATCGCAGAAACTAGACAAATGTCATTTTTCCACCGGTTTATTTAGGCACATTCCCCTCCTACTATGGCATACGGAATGAACGCGAGCGCACAATCACAGATCGAATGCAAACGTGCGCAGGAGAGGAACCACCATGAGGAATCGTATTGCAGCAGCTGCAGCGGCGGGAATATTAACCATCGGCATGGCCGTCCTGCCTTCCGCGGCTTCGGCCAGTGAAGTCGCACCGTCTACGGACGGATTGGCCGGCAGCACCGCCATCAGCGGGCAGATCGACCAGGATATGGCCGTGTGCACCGACAAAGCGTGCGATGCCGTACAGCATGTGCGCAAAACCAACCAGCAGATCAAGTCGGATATGGAAACCGCCAAGCAGCACGCCGAGCAGCTGCATCAGAACGCGCACGAGGACGCCGACGCGCTTCGCCAGTACGGCGAGCAGGCCTGGAAGAACTACCAGGAGGACCGCGAGGATATAAAGAATGCGATTGACGGCGCGGTCAAGCGCGGTCAGGAGCGTCACGACGCTCTGCATCAGGATATGCAGGACACGCAGGCCCACCTCAACCAGATGCATGCCGATATGAAGGAGACCCACGACGAACTCAAGACGAGGCATGACGCGTTTGCGGCGAGCAGCCACCAGTGGCATCAGTCGTTCATCGCGGCGCTGAAGGACGCGAACTCCAAGACGGGTCAGCAGGGCGGCTCATCCGTTGCTACCGGCACGCATGGCACCACGGCTGGAACGAATGCCGGTACGACCGTTACTGGAGCCAACGGCGCCACTGGCACTGTGCGCACGGCTGCCGACACTGGCGCGAATGGTGCCGCAACTGGATCCGTCACAGCGTCCGGCGATCAAACCGCCGCATCCACCGGCGCGCTGACCAAGTCGGAATATGGGCAGCTTGCGCAAACCGGCATCGGCATTTCCCTTGCCTGCGCAGCCATTCTGCTGCTTGCCGGCCTTGCCTACGCCATGAAGACGTTCGTGCAGTATAAGCGCGAAACCAGCGAAGACTGAGCCGGTTTGCTGCCGGACAGCGTTTGCTTCATCGACTCATGAAAAACGGTCTCGAATATATCGGGACCGTTTTTTCATGCGCGTTTTTCGTATGTGCTTTTCATCTGCTATACGCATTGTTGCGATTCAATTGGAATGACGTAGTACAGCGACGTACAATGCAGCGCGAAGCGCGCGTACCGTGCGTGAACCGCGTGTATGTCCAGTATTCCCACTGATTTGTTACGTTGGCCGTTCTGATCAGTCCACTGGTCAATTCGCATAATGGGGAGCACTGCTGGCGATTCGCGGCGACGGCGTATCGCCATTCCCCGCCGTCCGTCCGGTACTACCCGCGCTCCCCACATCGCCGGCCTTTTCAGCATTGCCGATGTTGGTTCTACGCAACGACCCCGCGGCCAACGAGCGGATGGATCGCCTGCGCTGCGCCTGTTCCGTCTGCGAAGCGGACTGAATTGCGGGAAAAGCGCCCGTTACAGGACGAATACGACCGGTTGCGGTCGGAATAAAGCTTGGTGGCAAAACCTGCGTTGTGATGGCGCTTATGGATGCCATCTGCGGCTGCTGCGTATTATCAGGACCATCCGCAGCGTCTTTTTCTTTCACGGTTTGCGATTCTTCCGCACGATTCGCGTCATCATTCGCATCCTCGCCCGTTTGCAAGGCAGACCCAGCTTCGCTCTGCTTTTCTTGTTTTTCCTGCTTTTCCTGCGGAGCGGCCTGCACATCACTCTGCAATACGATTGGCGATGAATTCGAACGGCGTCGGGCAAGCGCCGCCAGAGAGTCACGAGTATCAGCATCGCGTTGGTCAGTCTGCTGGCTGCCGGCAGCCGTCTTGTCAACCATCGTCGTGCTTCTTTCTCTCAACGTCACGATTTCGAGCGTAACGTAGCGCAGCGCAAAAGTGCGCGTAAAACGACGATGTACGCAACTCCCCCACCGAATCGCAATCAAATATCGACATATGAGGGCAAACAATCCCATTATTGAGACCACAGACTGGCACCAATAAGCCGCAGCATGGCAATCAGGGACTTTCCTGGATGCCGGCCCGTACACGCGAGACTTGCGATACGGGACGATTCAAAAAACCGAGGCCAACGAAAGAAGCATTCGGAGGGAATCTGGAAGGAACCGGAAAACGGAGTGGAAAAGAAGGAACCCCAGAAACCGAATGATTCCAACGGTTTCCAGGGTTCCAATCCGGGCGGAGAATACGAGATTCGAACTCGTGAGGCTGTTACACCAACACGCTTTCCAAGCGTGCGCCATAGACCACTAGGCGAATTCTCCAATTATGCAACGCTTTCCGGTGTCTATCCGTTAAGCGCAACTTAACTAGAATACAACAGATTCTTCGAAAGGCAAAGCCGGCGTGTCGCGGCATCAAACCGATTCAATGCGCGTCGCTAAAATAAATCTGGAATAGACACGATTCCCCGGAAAGTCAATCGTCATGATTAGAGCATTACGCACGTCGGACATGGACAGGGTCGCCAGCATATGGCTAGAAACGAACCTGCAGGCGCATTCCTTCATCCCAGCGGAATACTGGAAGAGCAATCTTGAATACGTGCGGGAAGCGCTGCCGTTGGCGGAAGTTCACGTGTATGAGGATGCCCAGGGCGTGCAGGGATTCATAGGTTTGAACGGCGACCATGTCGAAGGTCTTTTTGTCGCTGCAGGAATGCAGTCACACGGCATCGGCAAACAGCTCATGGACCACGTGAAACGCAGAAGAGACGCGCTGACATTGGAAGCGTACCGGAAGAATGTCGACGCGATGCGCTTCTACCAGCGGGAAGGGTTCACACTCCAAAACGAAGATCTGGACGAGTCCACCGGCGAAATGGAGTACTCGATGCAATGGCGGCGTCGATAGGCCGAACCCTCACGATGGGTCGGAAAACCACGTTCGAGAAAACCTGGACGAAAACCATCGGCTCATCCGAAATACGGCAGACGCGAAACAACATTCCGGATAAGCAGTGCATGAACGTCGCGGTCCGATATGCCAGATAGGACGGATTGCGTCCACACACCAGAACGACCTATGGGCGCACCTCACTGGATTCATCCCGACAACCGCAGGACTGGCGGATTACCATCTCGGCGTCCACAAGCTGAAGGTCGGGCGTATCCGCAGGACTGAGGGCTGCGTTGACCGCACATCGGGCAATGGTCTGCGTATCCTGCTTCATGACGGTCAGTCGCGGCCAGGTGTATTCCGATTCGATGGTGCCGTCGAAGGAGATCAGGGCGATGTCCTCCGGAATGCGCAGCCCGCATTCGTGGATGGCCCTCAGGGCTCCAAGCGCCTCAAGATCGGAGGACGCAAAGATGGCATCCGGACGATCCGATGAACGGAGCGCCTTCAAAGTGGCTTTGTATCCACCTTCCCTGGAATAGGAGGAAGTGTATACGGGTCCAACGGGACGGCCGGCATCCTGATGAGCTTTTATCCATCCGACCACTCTTGCGTCGCGGGAGGTGATGTCCAGGCCGAACAACATGGCGACTTTCCTACGGCCATGTTCGAACAGGTGCCTCACCGACCGGACCACGGCATCGGCCATATCCGTGGAAACACATTTGACCCCCGACAACGGATGCGGACGGTCAAGCAGGATTATCGGACAGCTTGCAGTCGACAGCGAGCCTATCTCCCCGTCCTCCAACGTGGACGAGACGAAGATCGCATCCACACCGCGGTCCGTCAGTTCGTCGATTCTGCGGCGTTCCAGCTCCGAGCTTCCATGCGAGGTGTTCAGAATGAGAACATGTTCCCGCTCATTGGCAAGCTGCTCGACATCATTGATAAGCTGCGCGAAATACGGGTTGGAGAAATCAGTGATGATCATCCCCAGCATCTTCGCAGAGCCGCTTTTCAGGGCCCTGGCAATCAGATTTGGATGGTATCCGAGCTCCTCCGCTGCCTCCCGGACCCGGAGCTCAGTAGCTTGCGACACTTTCTTCGGGCCGCCGTTGAGGACGTAACTCACCGTGGCGGTCGACACTCCCGCCAGTCTGGCCACATCGCTTCTAGTGACCCTGGAGGGCCCGCCTTCGTTCGAATTGGTGTCCGACATAATTCCCCATTCCCCCCAAAAAGAAACACTCACTTGAATTTATAGCACATCCATCTACACCAGAAGTTTGGTTACACGAATAAATCACAAATTGTATTTATCAAACAAAATGAGATACGCAACACATAGATACCTTGAAAACAAAAGGCGATATCAATGACACGCCGATTTTGCAAAATTGGTTACTCGTGTAAATATATGTATCAGTCCCGCTAGGGACCGCAGAGGCGATGAAGCCCTCGAAGAAGGAAAGACAACGAAGAGGTTGACATGAACAAGATGAAAAGAACCATGGCCGCCACGCTCGGCTGCATCCTGGCCGTCTCAGGTTTGACGGCATGCGGATCGATCCAATCCGACGGAACGGAGACACTGGAATACATGGGCGCACCGGCGACCGGCACGCCACAGCGCAAGGCGATCGAGAAGCTCGTCGCGAAGTTCGAGAAGGCCAATCCAAACACCAAAATCAAACTGGTGACTGGCACTTCGTCCTACGAGTCCGACATCAAGGTCCGTCTGTCCGGCAACAACGCCCCCGACATCTTCAACACCCATGGATGGTCCCGAGACCGCTACGCCAACTTCCTCGAGCCTCTGCAGAACCGCTCCTGGGCGAAGAACGTAAGCCCGGTGATCGACTCCTCCATCAAGAACGACAAGGGCGAGTTCTACGCGCTTCCCATGCAGATGGCCGTCACCGGCATCACATACAACGCCACCGTGCTCAAGAGAGCCGGAGTCGACCCGTCGAGTATCGCCAGTTGGGATGATTTCTCCGATGCTTGCGCGAAGGTGACGGCGACCGGCGCCGCGTGCATCGGCGCTTCCGGCAAGGAGAATTGGACCGTGGGCCAGATCGTCGATTATTCGGCTTATGGAATGTTCTCCGATTCGGAGCTCAAGAACATGAAGAACGGCGAATTCGAATCCGGCTCGTATCAGAAGCTGGCATCGATGATCAAGAAATGGGCCGAGGAGAAGTATTTCAACGTCGACTACACCGCGGCCACCTCCGACGACCTGTCGAAGATGCTTGCGAACGACACCCTCGCGTTCACCTTCCAGGGAATAAGCGTTGCCGCCAACATTACCAACTACAACCCCGATGTGAAGCTCGGCTTCATCCCGTACCCGTCCGGGAACGGCGACCCGTACATCGTGTCCGGTGAGGACTACGCTCTCGGCGTCTCCAAGACCAGCAAGCACAAGGACGCCGCTCTGAAGTTCATCGATTTCATGGCGCAGCCCGAGAACTACCAAGTCTACACGGACGCCACTTCATCGGTTCCCGCGGTCAAGGGCGTGCAGGCACAACTTGGTGTCATGTCCGACAGCTACGACACCTGGATCACGAAGAAGAGCACCGAGACCGTGCCCGTGTTCGACAGGGTCTACCTGCCGAACGGCATCTGGAACACCATGTGCACCACGACCGACGGACTGGTCACCGGCCAGATGGACGCGAACGCGGCCACCGGACAGATGAAGACCCAGTTCGAAAGCCTGTCCTCCTCCAAGTGAGCCGGACCATCCAAGGCCAACGACACGTCGAAACGGTGAAAGGAACAAAAATGGAAAGGACATCCACGGCGGGACGGGAAAAACTCCGCCGCCATCTCGCAGGCTCGTCGGTCAATCTGTTCTACGTGCCGGCGCTGATCCTGGTGGCGGTGTTCTCCGTCTACCCGCTGTTCTCGGGCTTCGCCCTGTCCCTGACCGACTGGGACGGGCTGAATCCGGAAAAGACGTTCGTGGGCCTGGGGAACTACGTCACCATGCTGCACGACGCCAATTTCCGCACCATCCTGATCAACACGCTGATCTATGGCGTCGGCAGCACTATCATCCAACAGGTCCTAGGCCTGGCACTGGCCCTACTGCTCAATTCGAAGATCAAGGGGCGCAACGCGTTGCGCGCTATAATCTACCTGCCGGCATTGGTCTCCGCCGTGATCATGGGCACGATGTACTACCTGATCTTCCAATACCAGCAGGGAGCGCTGAACACGATCCTCTCCGCATTCGGATTGCAGAAGGTGGTCTGGTTCAACAATCCGACCACTGCGGTGGTCATCATCCTGCTGGTGAACTCCTTCCAGTTCTGCGGAACCTCGATGATCATCTATCTGGCAGGACTCCAAGGAATGGACCAGTCCGTCATGGAAGCCGCCAGCCTTGACGGCGCCACGGGATGGACGAAATTCTGGAACATCACCATGCCGATGCTGATGCCGGCATTCTCGACCTCGGTGGTCCTCAACCTCATCGGAGGTCTGAAGCTGTTCGATGTGATCAAGGTGCTCACGGGCGGAGGACCGGGCTATTCGACCCATTCGATCTCCACCTACATCAGCTCCGTGTACTTCGATAACCAGAACGCCGGATACGCCTCGGCGATCGGCGTGGTCCTCTTCATCATCATCGCCGTAGTCACCAGTCTGATGAACAAAGGCTTGGACAAGCTCGGATGGGAGTCCTGAACATGAAGAACCATGACAACCACGTCTTCACACGTGGATTCGCGTACCTGTTCCTCGGCATCGTATGCCTGCTGCAGTTGCTGCCGTTCTGGCTGGCCATTTGCACGGCATCCAAACCGGCGACCGACCTGTCTTCCACGCTGGTGCCCCGCACGAAAGACATCGAGTGGAGCAACTTCACCCTGGCCATCACCGAAGGCGGCGTGCTGCGGGCCATGGTCAACAGCGCCATCATCACCGTCTGCGCCACGGTGCTGACCTGCGTAATCGGCGCCATGGCAGCATATCCGCTGGCGCGCAGACTCAGCAAATTCAACAAAGTGGTCTCCACTGTGATTCTCTCGCTGATGATGATTCCGCCACTGAGCGTGCTGGTCCCCGTATACTCCATGATGGTGAAAATCGGCGGCGTGAATACCTACTGGGGCATCATCCTGCTGTCGACCGCGGGCAACCTGCCCCTCGCCATCTTCCTGTACACGTCCTTCATCAAGGCCATCCCGGTATCCATCGACGAGGCGGGGATGATCGACGGCGCCAACCGCGCCACCATCTTCTTCAGGCTGATCATGCCGCTGCTCAAGCCGGTGACCGCGACGGTGATCATCATGACCAGTGTCGGCGTCTGGAACGAATACGCCATGTCCAACTACCTGCTCACCGACCAGGCCTACCAGCCCATCGCGCCGCGCATCGCGTCGTTCTTCGCCCAGCAGAGCAGCAACATGGGCGTAGGAGCAGCGGCAGCCCTCATTAGCGCGTTGCCGATCGTAGTGGTCTACCTGTTCTTCCAACGTTACTTCATCGCCGGCATGGTCGCCGGAGCGCAGAAGTAATACGAAAAGAGCGGCGGACTGGTCGTCACTGCGGGCCGGGGAGCCTCCATACGTTTTCGGAGGCAACACCCCGGCCCATGTCATCATCAAAGAAGGAGAAGCCATGTTCTTTCCACGAAAAGACCACGATGGCGAAGCAACCTACCTGTTCTTCGCCGATACCCAGCCAAAAGGTCACATCCCCGACGTCATAGCATGCCTCGCCACGGACGATCCGGAATCGCTGGACAGCGGATTCAACCAGTCCCCACGTCCATCGGCACTCCTCATGGAGCACTCGCGCGGCCTGTTCTCCCGCCCTGGTCTCATCGGATACCGAATCCAGAACGGCGGATTCGTCGACCATACGGGTATCGAGGCCGGAGCCGGATGGTCGACTAGGTTCACGCTTGACGACGTGGCCGAGTCGGATGACGGCCTCATAGTCATACGCGCATCCGACCATGACGCGGAACTGGAGCTCGCCACGGAGATCGAGCGTATGACGGGCGGCGCCCTGCGCATACGCCATACCATACGCAACACGGGAACCGGAATCTACATGCTGGAACGTCTCGACGTCAGCGTGCCGATCGACCCGGAATGCTGCGAGATCCTCGACTTCTCAGGACGTCACATGAACGAGCGCAATCCGCAGCGGCACCGGATCCAGGACGGCGACTGGGTGCGCGAGTTCCGCCGCGGGAAGCCCGGATTCGACGGCGCGGTCCTCTATGCCGGCACGCCGGGCTTCGGTTTCAACACGGGAACGGTGCTGTGTCTGCAGCCGGCTTGGAGCGGCAACACCGAACTGGCGGTGTGCCGCGGCAGTGAGGACGGTCCCATGGCGTACGTCGGAGAGTTGCTGCTTCCCGGAGAAGTGCAGCTGGCGGAAGGAGACTCGTATTCCACGCCATGGGTGGTCGTATCCGCCTCCTCCCACGGACTCGACCCAATCATGCAGGGTCTCCACCGTTGGGAACGCACGCTGCCCTCCCATCCCACACGGCAGCCGGTGACGCTCAACGTATGGGAGGCCGTGTACATGGGCCAGAACCGTGAGGTTCTGGCCGACATAGCGCGCAGAGCGGCGTCCATCGGAGTGGAACGGTACGTTCTGGACGACGGATGGTTCCATCTGCGGCGTACGGATTCCTCCGGACTTGGCGATTGGTGGATCGACCGGGATGTATGGCCCGAAGGCCTCGACGAACTGATCGAACTCGTGCATTCCGAGGGCATGCAGTTCGGACTGTGGTTCGAACCGGAGATGGTCAACCCGGACTCGGACCTGTTCAGACGGCATCCGGAATGGGTCATGCAGGCCGGCGCGAGACTGCCGGAACTGCAAAGGCACCAGTTGGTGCTCGACCTGACCAATCCGGATGCCAGCGACTATGTGTTCGACGCGATGAGCGCGATACTGTCGCACAACGCCATCGACTACGTCAAATGGGACCACAACCGCGACCTGCTGGAAGCCGGCACCAACCAGCACGGCGGACGCGCCGCGGTCCACGCCCAGACCGTCGCATACTACAGACTGCTCGACAGGCTGCGCGAGGCCTTCCCCCACGTGCAGTGGGAGTCATGCGCCAGCGGCGGCGGGCGCATCGATCTCGGAGTGGTGGAACATGTCTCGCGTTTCTGGACGTCGGATATGACCGACGCGCTGAGCCGACAGCGCATCCAACGATGGACCACGCAGAGCATCGCCCCGGAATACCTGGGCGCGCACGTCTCCGCGCCGACATCGCACCAGAGCGGCCGCACCTACACCCTGGCATTCCGCGCGGCGACCGCCGCGTTCTTCGGATTCGGCATTGAATGGGACATCAGACAGGCGTCGGACGATGATCTGCGCCAGCTTTCCGAGTGGATCGCCTGGTATAAGGAACAACGAGAATTTCTGCATGGCGGACGGTTCTTCAACGCGGATGTCGACGATGATATGGTCATGGCCTACGGCGTCACCGCCGAAAACGGGTCACAAGCCCTGTTGGCGCATGTGCAGCTCGACGAACCGAAGCACAACCGCGGCGTCCGCGTGCGCATTCCCGGACTCGTCGCGGACGCGGAATACAGCCTGCGATGGACCGGCCCGGAACCCGCGAAGGCCGCATTGGAGCAGCTTGACCCATTCGGCCCTCTTGGCCATAGGACGGTGACCGGGGCATATCTCGGTTCCATCGGAGTACGTTTCCCGCGATGCAACCCACAGACTGTGCGTCTTGTTTCCGTGGTCCGTCGATAGAAAGAGACGTCAAGCATGTGAGCAGAATCCGGCACATCAGACATGGTCAGTGCCGGATTCACGGAATGGTCCGTCAAAGTTGTGCCTGGTCATTCACAGTCGATCGGCGATCATCGCGCAATGCTCGCGGACGATGCGCGCACTGTCGTGGAAACGCGCCATCTCATCGTCGGTCAAATGCAAATCGACGAAATCACCGACGACGTAGCCGCCGACAAAGACCCAGACGACACCTAAAAAGACACCAGCCGGTACCCAGAAGACACAAAACGTTTCAAATCCATCGATATGACCGCATTCAACGGCATCTGACGGGAGAGACACCGCCATCAGATACCCCCGAATGTACGGATTGGTACCTGAATGACACCAATCCGTACCCGAATGACGCCACCCATACGTCGCGACGGTACCCGGAAGACACCACCCCAATGCCATGGTGGTACCCAGAAGACACATCGGTACCCGAATGACACCGGTTCGGTACCCAGAAGACACGGAACGGCGATCCGCAACGTCCCGGACCATGGAATCCACGGTCTCCGGGGGAATCGGCCGCCCGTAAAAGGCCCGGATGGCACCCAGAACGCCGCCTCTCAGAGAGCTCGGCCCGCGCGCTCTACGGGAAGGAGCTGCGCCTTTCGCCCTCGCGGGTGGAAAAGCTGGCCTCCTGCCGCTTCTCCTACTTCCTTAGCTATGGCCTGCGCGCGAGACCGCGCCGTCCGGCGCAGTTCCGCGCCCCGGAAACGGGCTCTTTCATCCACTATGTCCTCCAGCACGTCGCGGAGGATACGGCTCCGGAGGGCGGCCTTCCCGCCGCCGCGCCGGAGCGGCTCGACGCCCTGACAGACGAATACGCCCGGCGCTACCTGGAAGAGGAGCTGGGCGGCCTCGAAGGCAGGAGCGCGCGCTTTGCCTATCTCTACTCCCGCCTTTCCGAGAGCGTGCGCCGCATCGTGCGCGATATGGCGCAGGAGCTGCAAAACTCCGACTTCCGTCCCCTGAGTTTCGAACTGGATTTCTCCCGCCCGGGCCTCTCGCCCACGGCGGAGCTGCCGGGCGGCGGAAGTGTGCGCCTGGGCGGCATAGCGGACAGGGTGGACGGCTGGCTGCACGGCGGCAGGCTCTACCTGCGCGTCGTGGACTACAAGACCGGGCGCAAGAGCTTTTCGCTCTCGGATGTGATGTACGGCCTGGGCATGCAGATGCTGCTCTATCTCTTCGCCCTGGACAGGGCGGGGGAGCAGCTCTACGGCGTCGACGATGAAAACGTCATTGCAGAAGTGAAGA
>OGXT01000651.1_pt1 | contig 40841 bp, 33 predicted proteins | sample 1576361 | NCBI WGS metagenome assembly OGXT01 (sample SAMEA3541514, study PRJEB24748) | human gut metagenome | biome: human gut; feature: human-associated habitat; material: faeces | place: China | collected 2012 | reverse complement strand
TAGAATACATGCCTGTCACGCATGGGGTCGCGGGTTCGAGTCCCGTCCGGACCGCCAAAAAAAGTCTGTTAGTCGTTAGATTAGCAGACTTTTTTTATGTTTGGGCGTTTCGTGTGTTATGGCTTTTTTCATTTTCCAATTACGTATTTATAAAACAGGTTTGTTACAAATCTATACTGTTTGGCAACTTTTCATAAACCATACGGTGATATGTTATGATAATTTGTTACTTTTGCAACTCAATATAAAAAAGAAAACGGAGAAAGAAAAATGGACGTCGCCATTATTAAGTATAATGCCGGAAATATCTACTCAGTGAATTATGCACTGAAACGATTGGGCGTAAGTCCTGTGATAACAGCGGACCCGGAAGTATTAAGTAAAGCAGATAAAGTGATCTTCCCAGGTGTAGGGGAGGCACAAACGACAATGGCTCATCTGCAGGAACATAAACTGGATGCTGTTATTAAGGATCTGAAACAACCCGTATTGGGTATTTGTCTGGGTATGCAATTAATGTGTCGTCATTCTGAGGAAGGAGATGCAGAGTGCCTGGGGATTTTTGACACGGAAGTAAAGCGGTTCATTCCCCACCGTCATGAGGATAAGGTGCCCCATATGGGATGGAATACCATCACTCAGGTTAAAGACGGTTTATTTACCGCACAATTGGAGAATAAATTTGTTTACTTCGTACATAGTTATTATGTACCCGTAAATGAATATACGGCTGCTACCACTAATTATATATTACCGTTCAGTGCTTCGCTGCATAAGGATAACTTCTACGCAACGCAGTTCCATCCGGAGAAAAGTGGTTCGGTCGGTGAAGTAATTCTGAGGAACTTTCTAAAACTGTAAGAGTATATGATCGAGCTTATCCCTGCAATAGATTTGATAGATGGCAAATGTGTCCGCCTGACGCAAGGCGATTACGATACCAAGAAGGTGTACAACGAAGATCCGCTGGAAGTGGCGAAGATGTTCGAAGCGCATGGCATCCGTCGTTTGCATGTAGTGGATCTGGACGGTGCCCGTCAGGGACGGATCATCAATTACCGTGTGTTGGAAAGATTGGCAACACGGACCGCTTTGGTGATAGACTTCGGTGGCGGACTGAAGCAGGAAGATGATCTGGAGATCGCTTTTGAAAGCGGTGCGCAGATGGTGACCGGCGGAAGTATCGCAGTGAAGAACCCGGAAGTTTTTACTTCCTGGATTACCAAGTTCGGAAGCGAAAAGATTATATTAGGCGCTGATGCGAAAGATAAAAAGATTGCTATCAGCGGGTGGGAAGAAACTACTGATAAGGAACTGATCCCTTTCATCGAGGGGTATTACGACAAAGGAATCACAAAAGTGATCTGTACGGATATCAGCCGGGATGGAATGCTGCAGGGACCGGCTATCGGATTATATAAGGAAATACGGGAAGCATTACCTTTTATATATATTATAGCCAGCGGCGGCGTCAGTTCAATTGAAGATATAGAAAAACTGGCTGAGGCGGGAATACCGGCGGTAATTTTCGGCAAAGCCATCTACGAAGGAAAGATCGATTTGAAAGATCTGCTTCGTTTTACGTGAAACAAAGGAGAAATCAACGTATGCTAGCCAAGAGAATAGTGCCCTGTCTGGATATTAAAGATGGAAAAACAGTAAAAGGTATTAATTTTGTAAATTTCCGCGATGCAGGAGACCCTGTGGAGTTGGGAACTCAATATAGCCGGGAAGGAGCTGACGAACTCGTCTACCTTGACATAACCGCTTCGCATGAAGGACGTAAGACCTTTACCGAACTGGTTAAGAAAGTGGCCGCTAATATCAGCATCCCTTTTACTGTGGGCGGCGGTATTAACGAATTGAAAGACGTAGACCGTCTGTTGAGTGCCGGTGCCGATAAGGTATCCATCAACTCGGCGGCACTGCGCAACCCTTCGTTGATCGAAGAGATCGCGAAGAACTTCGGAAGCCAGGTCTGTGTCGTGGCTATCGATGCAAATTATGAGAATGGCGACTGGATCTGTTATCTGAACGGCGGACGTATCCCGACAGAGAAACATCTTTTCCAGTGGGCGGCCGAAGCTGAAAACCTGGGAGCCGGAGAGATCCTGTTTACCAGTATGACACACGATGGTGTGAAAGACGGCTATGCAAACGAGGCGTTGTCGACCCTGGCGGACAACCTGCATATCCCGGTCATTGCATCGGGTGGTGCCGGAAAGATGGAACATTTCCGTGATACATTCGCGGCAGGTAAGGCTGATGCGGCATTGGCTGCCAGCGTATTTCACTTCGGTGAAATCGGCATAGCCGACCTGAAGCAGTATCTGAACAGGGAAGGAATCAATGTAAGAATATAATTACAAGAATAAGATGAAATTAGATTTTGAAAAAATGGGCGGACTTATTCCGGCAATCGTTCAGGATAACAATACCAACAAAGTATTGATGCTGGGTTTTATGAATGAAGAAGCCTATGAAGAAACAAAGGAAACCGGTAAGGTGACCTTCTTTAGCCGTACAAAGAACCGTTTATGGATGAAAGGCGAAACCAGCGGCAACACCTTGCAGGTGGTTAGCATGATGGTGGATTGCGACAATGATACGATCCTGATCAAAGCCAATCCCGCCGGTCCGGTTTGCCATACAGGTGCTGATACCTGCTTCGGTGAAAAGAATGTGGAAGATATCATGTTCCTGAAATATTTGCAGGACTTTATCGAACAGCGCCGTCAGGAAATGCCGGAAGGCTCTTATACGACCTCCCTGTTTTTGAAAGGTGTGAACCGTATGGCCCAGAAAGTGGGAGAGGAAGCGGTTGAAACTGTGATCGAAGCGACCAACGGAACGGAAGACGGCTTTATCTACGAAGCATCCGACCTGATCTATCATCTGATCGTATTACTCACCAGCAAAGGACTTCGTCTGGAAGACCTGGCACGCGAATTAAAGAAAAGACATAAAGGATAAATTACTATGGAAGATACAACACTGCTCAGACTGGATGGCGTAGAAATCTGCCGCGATGAAAATGTCATATTGCACGATGCCTCTTTTACTTTGTGTAACGGGGAGTTTGTGTACGTCATTGGAAAAGTAGGCTCCGGAAAGAGCAGTCTGTTGAAATCCTTGTATTGCGAAATCCCCATCAGCCAAGGTGATGCCTGGCTGTTGGATTACAATCTCTGTAAGATGAAACGGAAAGATATCCCGTATCTTCGCCGTAAGTTGGGGATTGTGTTTCAGGATTTTCAGCTGCTTACCGACCGTTCGGTGATCAAAAACCTGGAGTTCGTCTTGCGGGCGACAGGCTGGAAGAAAAAGAGCGAGATTAAGGAGCGCATCGACGATGTGCTTCACCAGGTGGGTATGCATAATAAAGGGTACAAGATGCCGCACGAACTATCGGGTGGCGAGCAGCAACGTATCGTCATAGCAAGAGCACTCCTGAATGATCCTAAGCTGATATTAGCCGATGAGCCGACCGGCAATCTGGACCCTGAAACAAGCGGCCAGATCGTACAGCTTCTGCACGACATCTGTGAGAAGGGTACGGCGGTGATAATGACTACACATAACTACACGCTGGTGCATAATTATCCGGCTCGTATAGTTAAATGTGAGAATGCACGCCTGGGTGATGTCAGTGAATAATTTTTTATGTAACTTTTGCAAGAAAAGATAACTCGCTTAGAATAAATCGATTGGTCAGATTACTTGAAAATTGGGTAACGAGATAGCAACCGTTCGTATTTCTGAGTTCTTCATTGTTATGCTTCAATGTGATAACTCTGACGGCACAAAGATAAACAAATAATGCTGACGAAAAGAGAAGTTGCAATGATTTCTTTTTTTCGCCAGCATATTTTATGCTGTCAAAATATGAATAAGTTTAGTCGGTTTGGAGTATATAGCCAATGGAATAAACTAAACCGAGTACAATGTATTTATCACTTCATATTATCTCTATACTCTACTGGCGACATACCTGTCTGCTTTTTGAAGAAGCGGCACATATACGATGAGTCATCGAAGTTGAGTTGAGCTGCAATGCACTTTATCGAGAGGTCGGTGCAGGTGAGATAGTTTTTGATAGCCATTACCACCTGCCAATCGATATACTCCTTGGCCGTTATTTCCCAGTGCATCTTGCACACCTTATTCAGGTAGTCGGGCGTGATGGAGAGCATATTGGCATAGTAGGCAACCTCTCGCTCTCTTTTGTGGTAACGAGTAACGAAGTTTGTAAAAGCAGTAAACAGTTGCATAGTACGGCTAACAGTTTGCTCCTTGTCAGGCTCTTGCACATACGCTTTCACCTCCCTATATATCATCATAAAGAGGGTAAAGATACCGCTTGATATCGTCTCGTTATAGAACGAGAAAGAGCGGTCACTCATAGCCCATTGCATCTGAGCAAACCATCCACTCAACATATTGTATTGGATAGAGGTTGGGTGCAATATGGGGTGCTCCATCATAAAATTCCAGAAAGGAATATCCGAAATCCTATACTCCATCTCTTCGCAGTGCCGCTCCGTCACGCATCTAATCTCTGCCTGAAATAGCGAAGATGCCTGAAGTGGTATCAATGTCATTCCGATGGGGATAATAGCAATGTCGCCCTTTCGGAACGAATACTCTTTGAAGTTTATCGATAACACGGCACACCCCTCCACGCAGAGAATAAGTACAAGACCGCTATTCTCAATCGGAGTACCAATTGAGGTCTTCAAGTTACTCCTGAAAGCCTTTACTTCTGATATTTCACTACTATTCAATATGCTCATAACGTTGCAAATTTAGCGGTTTTATCTTAATTAAAGAGTCTTTGTTCGGAAAAGTACCATACTTGTCGTATTTATTTTACCTCTGCTACCGAATATACAAAGTACCTTTGCGGGCAAAATGGATAAATTTATGAAAATATGCAGTTTAGAAACTACTCTTTAATGTTGTTCGCAGTGCTACTAATGGCGTGCGGTAGTAATCAGGATGCGCAGGAGACTCCTGCCGAATATCCAGTTATTAGTGTAAGCCGAAGCACTATCGAGACAACCGAATCCTATCCTGCAACCATACAGGGACGACAGGTTGTGGAGCTTTACCCTCAAGTGTCGGGTACTATCTCAAGGTTGTTGGTCAATGAAGGTGAGCGAGTAAAGCAGGGGCAGGTACTATTTATTATCGACCAAGTGCCATATCAGGCAGCATTGCGTACCGCTACAGCAAATGTCAATGCAGCCCAGGCGCAGGTGGATGTTGCGCAACTTGACTACGATAGCAAGGTAATTCTCTTCAAAGAGGAGGTGATATCGGAATACGACCTTACAATGGCAAATAACACATTGGCGATTGCAAAAGCGGGATTGGAGCAGGCAAAAGCACAGGAGACCAATGCCCGAAACGACCTCTCATATACCGAGGTAAAGAGTCCTTGCAATGGCGTTGTGGGTACGCTTCCTTATCGTGCAGGAGCATTAGTCGGGCCATCTATCCCTCAGCCGCTCACAACCGTATCAGACACAGAGCAGATGTATGTCTATTTCTCTTTGACCGAGCGAGAGATGGTCTCTCGTATGCAGCAGCAAGGCTCATTTAACAAGGTAGCTGAGGCGTTCCCTCCTGTATCTATCCAGATGGCCAATGGCAATAACTATTCGTTGCAGGGCAAGGTGGAGAGCATAAGTGGTGTGGTTGAGAAGAGTACGGGAGCTTTGTCGGCTCGTGCCGTATTCCCAAATCCAGATGGTATATTGCTGACGGGAAGCACTGGTCGCCTCATTGTGCCGCAAACACACAAAGATGTGATAGTCATTCCGCAAACGGCGACATACGAGATTATGAATAAGACCTATGTCTACAAGGTCGTTGATGGCGTTGCACACTCAGCAATTATCACCGTTCAGCCACTATCCGATGGTCTTAACTACATTGTCGTTAGTGGCTTAAATGTTGGCGATATCATCATCAGCGAGGGTGCTGGTTATGTAAGAGAGGGTATGGAGATTCAACCAAAACAAGAGTAGAGAGAATGAAAATCAAGACTTTCATAGACCGTCCGCTGCTCTCTATTGTTATCAGCGTGATGATTGTATCGCTGGGCTTGATATCGCTTAGCAGGTTGCCAATTGAGAAGTATCCCGATGTGGCACCTCCAACAATATATGTATGGGCGAGCTATCCTGGTGCAAGTGCCGAGGCTGTACAAAAGAGTGTGTTAGCTCCATTAGAGCAGGCTATCAATGGTGTCGATAATATGACCTATATGACATCATCGGCAAGCAATGGCTCGGCATCTATAAGCATCTACTTCAAACAGGGGACTAATCCCGATATGGCAGCAGTGAATGTGCAAAACCGTGTAGTACAGGCACAGGCTATGCTCCCTGCCCAAGTGTTACAATTTGGTGTGAGCGTGGAGAAACGCCAGCCTGGTCAGTTGCGCATATTGGCCCTGGAGAGTCCAAACGGTACATACGACGAGAATTTCCTCTGTAACTACTTCTACAACTATCTACGCCCAGCACTGCTCCGTATTCAGGGTGTCGGCAAGGTTGAGGTGTGGGGTGGACAGTATGCACTTCGCATATGGCTCAAGCCCGATGCTATGAGCCAATATGGCATTGTACCAAGCGACATAGCAGCCTTGATGGAGGAGCAGAATATTGAGGCAAGCATCGGTTCTGTTGGCGAGAACAGCAACGGTGTGTATCAATACACGCTGCGTTACACAGGTCGTAAGCAGGATGTGGCAGAGTTTGAGAATTTGGTACTGGTATCAAAGAGCACTGGCGAAGAGTTACGCCTCAAGGATGTTGCCGATGTGGAGTTAGGGCAATCTGACTACTCATATATCAACCGCATCAATGGTCACGCAGGTGTGATGGGTAGCATCAGTCAGGTGTCGGGGTCAAATGCTACACGCATCAATCAGGATATTGACAAACTCCTTGCCGAGACAGAGCAGAATCTACCTGACGACATACGTATCATAACCTTCGATAATACCAACGATTTCCTCTTTGCTTCGATTCGTGAGGTGGTTATCACATTGCTACTTGCGATTCTGCTGGTGCTTATCGTGGTATACCTCTTCGTGCAGGATTTTCGTGCTACGCTGATTCCTGCATTGGGTATTGTAGTATCACTTATCGGAACTTTTGCCTTTATGGCTGCGGCTGGCTTCTCGGTGAATATGCTCACCCTCTTTGCGCTGGTCTTGGTCATCGGTACGGTGGTGGATGACTCTATCGTCGTGGTTGAGGCGGTACAGGCTCGTTTCGATGCAGGATATAAGTCTGCGTACAAGGCTACGGTCGATGCAATGGGAGGACTTACTGCTGCCTTGCTCACCACGACCTTGGTATTTATGGTAATCTTTATACCCGTATCGTTTATCAGCGGAACAAGTGGCATATTCTACAAGCAGTTTGGTCTGACAATGGCGGTGTCGGTCGGCATCTCGCTTATCGTAGCACTCACCCTTGCCCCAGCGTTGTGTGCCCTCATTCTAAAGCCTCGTGGTGAAAACAAGAGAAGCTTTTCAAGCCGAGTACATACTGCATATCACGCTGCGTTCAAGTCGCTAATGAGTCGCTATGCAGGTGTTGCTATGGCATTTATTCGTCGTAAAGGGCTTGTAGGGGCATTAGTAGTTGTTGCCATTGTGTTTAGCGTAGGCCTGATGCGAGTAGTGCCAACAGGTTTTATTCCCGATGAGGATATGAGTTCGCTGATGGTGGACTTCACCACACCTCCCGGGTATACGGCCGCAACTACCGAAGAGGTACTTGTGCGTGTTTCGGACCGCATACAGCAACTTCCCGAGGTGGAGTCTGTTGGTGGTGTTGTCGGCTTGGGTGGCTCGAATATGGGTATGATACAGATACAACTTCGCCCGTGGAGTGAGAGAAAGGGCGATGAGCACTCCTCGTGGGGTGTAGCAAGGAAGATTGAGGCCATACTTGCCGAGGAGACCGAGGCTCAAAGTTTCGTCTCAGCACCAGGTATGATTGATGGCTATGGCAAGGGTGGAGGCTTCGAGTTCTCTATACTCAACCACAACGGAGCGGATATCAAGACCTTCTTCGATGTGAGCCAACGCTTTATCGAACGACTTGCGGAGTATCCAGAGATAGAGGATGCCTACTCGGCTTACGAAATCAACTATCCACAATATAAGGTGGAGGTGGACTTCTCACGATGCAAGAAGTTCGGTGTTGCCCCATCGGCTCTGCTCAATGAGTTGGCTGCATTTTTGGGTAGTTCCTACATTTCAAACTTCAACCTCTATAACCAGGTCTATCAGGTAACAATGCAGCTTCGCCACGATGACCGCAATAATGTGCAGTCACTCGACAAACTCTTTGTGCGCTCCGAGTCGGGTGATATGCTACCTGCAAGCCAGTTCTTGACCATCACAAGAGAGTATATGCCTCAATCGCTTGACAACTTCAATATGATTAGCAGCATAGGCGTTTCGGGTAGCTCGGCACAAGGCAGCAGTTCGGGCGATGCCATCCGTGCTATTAAGGATATTGCCGCCAAGGAGCTTCCCACAGGATATGGCATTGAGTTTAGCGGTATCAGTCGTGAGGAGAATGAATCGAGTAGCAATGTGGTCATCATCTTTGCTATCTGTATATTCTTCGTCTATCTGATTATGGTGGCACTCTACGAGAGCCTGTTTATACCCATGGCAATCATTCTGAGCGTGCCGTTTGGTTTGGCGGGTGCATTCCTCTTTGCTTGGGCATTTGGCATAGAGAACAATATCTACTTGCAAATCGGATTGATAATGCTTATCGGTCTGTTGGCAAAGACTGCCATTCTCCTTACGGAGTATGCAACACAATGTCGTGAGGCAGGTATGTCGCTCAAGCAGTCGGCATTCTTTGCAGCCAAGATGCGACTACGCCCAATCCTTATGACCTCGCTGACAATGATATTCGGAATGTTGCCACTAATGTTTGCATCGGGTGCAGGTGCCAACGGTAGCCGCACTATAGGAACGGGTGTTGTGGGTGGTATGCTTATCGGAACTATCGGCTTGCTCATTATCGTACCTGCACTATTTGTCGTGTTCCAGACATTGCAGGAGAAGTTCAAACCCATGGTGTTCAAGGAGTCTACAGACCCGATGATTATCGAGGAGCAGAATATAATTGCGCAACTCAAGCAACAGAAGGAGAACTCAAAAACGGAATAGAGATGAAGAGAGTAATTCTATATATATTCTTTGCGGCACTGCTTTCGGGATGTAGCGTATATCGGAAGTTTCCGCAGACAACAGAAGTTGACAAGAATCTTTTTGGCGAGGAGTATATCTCTGCCGACACCACAACTATCGCTTCACTATCGTGGCGTGAGCTGTTTCAAGACAGGCATTTGCAACAGTTGATTGATACAGCATTGGTGCGTAACACTGACCTTCGCACTGCACACCTCCGCATCGAGCAAGCAGAGGCTGTGTTGATGAATGCCCGCTTATCTTATTTGCCTTCAGTAGGATTATCTGCCGAAGGGACGGTTGGTAGTTCGGGTGGAGTATCATCGAGGAACTATACACTTGGTGGTTCTGCGAGTTGGGAGATTGACATCTTTGGCAAGACTACCAATGCCAAGCGTGGTGCCCAAGAGGCTCTTGAATCAAGCAAAGCGTATGCACAAGCTGTACAGACCAACCTTGTGGCAACCGTGGCCAACGGATATTACACATTGCTTATGCTTGACGAGCAGTTACGCATCAGCAGGGAGACTCTCGCCAGTTGGCAAAAGAGTGTTCGAGTTCTGGAATCTTTGAAGCGAGGAGGCGGTGGCATAACCGATGCCGCAGTGCTTCAAGCCAAGGCAAACTGTATGGCGTTGGAGAGCGAAATCCTATCCATCGGGAAGAGCATCAAGGAGAGCGAGAATGCCCTATGCACACTCTTGGCGAGCACTCCTGCACCAATACAGCGAGGCTGCATTGCCGACCAGCAATTTCCTTCAGAGTTGTCCGTTGGTATCCCCTTGCATCTCCTCTCCAACCGCCCCGATGTGAGAATGGCAGAGCATCAGTTGGCACAAACCTTTTATGCTACCAATGTGGCGAGAGCATCTTTCTATCCATCAATCAACCTTTCGGGTACTTTCGGATGGACAAATGGTGCAGGAGGCGTAGAACTCAACCCTGCGGGGTGGCTACTCAATGCTATCGGCTCGCTTGTGCAGCCACTTTTCAATAGGGGTGTAAACATCGCCAACCTGCATATTGCCAAGGCCGAGCAAGAGGTGGCATTGCTCAACTTCCAACAATCGCTACTCAATGCTGGTGCGGAGGTAAACGATGCCCTTACAGCCTTGCAAACGGCTCGCAGGAAACTCGACATAGATAACACTCAAGTAGCAACCTTGTGGGAAGCGGTACGTAAAACTGAACTCCTGATGCGCCACTCATCGGCCAACTATCTGGAGGTTTTGACCGCCCAGCAAACTATGCTCAGCGCAGAGCAAGCTGTTGCCCAAGACTGCTTCGACGAGATACAGAGTATCATCACCCTCTACCACGCTTTGGGAGGAGGTAAATAGTTTAGATTATGGAAATTACATTCGTTAAAATTGAAAAGTCCGATTATAAAGACTTTTGCGCCGATGTGTGTGAAATATTCTCCATTGCAGTCGTAGAAACATTCGGCAAGCCCGAAGATAACAAAGAGATTATAGAATACGATGAGATTTTGGGAATAATATCAGACCTCGAATGTGAAACATATGCAGTATATGCCAATGGTGTCAAGGTGGGTGGTATCTCTATAAAGGCAGATGCGGCAACGCTGCACAACTCTGCTGAATTGTTCTACATCTACCCCGAGTACCATGGTAAGGGATTAGGATATCAGATATGGCAAGCGATTGAAAGATTATATCCCAACACCAAGGTTTGGCGATTGATTACTCCATATTTTGAGAAACGCAATATTCACTTCTATGTGAACAAGTGCGGCTTCAAGATTGTAAAATTTTTCAACAAGGCACATGTCGACCCCGCCCGTTCGCTAACAGGCGAGAACTGCCAAGATGAGTATTTTGTTTTTGAGAAAGTGATGTAAATAATTAAAGTGGCTAAAAGTTTTAATAATGATTAGCCACCTTAATTGTATCTACATCTTCATCCCTCTGCTCTTCTTCGGCTGTATAGGTTGTCGGATTGATTGTCGGAGTTTGTCGTATTGCTCGTTGAACCATTGGCTGAGGGGTATTCGATTTGCGGTTAAGGTAAGCCGCTTGTCGTTATCTCGCAAAATCTGTAAAGGGGTATTATCCGTAGCAAACCATCGGTTATGCTCCGAAGAGAATAGTCGCCCTGTAAAGTTCACGATCCTACCCTTAATCAGCTCAGCAAACTCCATAGCCGAAAGACCGATTTGCTTGGCGAGGCGTTCCAATCTAAGAAGGTTGGCAAAATCAGGATACCAACGATGGGCAGTATTGATTATCGAATTAAGGATGTTGGTCTCCTCCTTATGTTCGGCCTCCTTTGCTTCAAGAGCCTTGCGATGCTCGTTATCCTTATTCATCATTGCCCTGCTATGTTCTACCTGCATTTGCTTGATATTGGTTTGCAGTTGCTCGATTGTTTCATCTCGGATAGCTATCTCGTCCCGTAAATCCTCGTTCTTGCGTTCCAATGATTTCATCTTACCGCTGCCGAAAAGAGAACTTACTCCGCTTGCAAGTGCTGTGGCAGCATCGGTGGCTACGCTTTTGAGTTTGTCGGTGCGTATCTCCGATTTCACCTGTTTGAGTTCTTGCTCGGCAAGATCTATTTGGTGTTCCTTGAGCTGTCGCTCAGCCTCGATGCGTTCAAGCTCTGCACGCTGCTTCTCGATGATAAAGTCGTTTCGTTCCAAATGCTCCTTGCCCGTCTCGGTTTTGGATTGTCCTCGCTCCATTGATAGAATCTCGGATGCCAAGGTCTGCATCTGCATCATATCATCATCGTTGAGTTTACGGCTCTTGCCCGTATCGTGGTCCATCCAATCGAATACGATATGGGCGTGGTAGTTGGGCTTAAACCAACGACCACCAATTTGAAAACTCTCCTTATCGTCTGGAGCAGGCTCTCCACCGAGCCAATGCCCCTCGTCTTTATGAAGGAATATTTGAAGCGGTGTGATGCCCCAACGCTGTTGGCACTCCTCGCCAAATCTGCGAACATCCTCCAATGTAGTGTTGGGCTTGATGAGTAGCACACCCTCACGAATGGGTGAGCATCCCGCCACCTTGATAATCTTGCCACTCTTGGTTTTGCGTTCCCGTTCTTTCTCCTGCATCGCTCGCCCCGTCTTCGCCTTTACCATCTGCTTGATGTTATCGTAATGCGTCTGTAAGTCGTAGTCGCCCAAGCGAGGATTTATCCAATACTCATTGTCGGCAACAAGTTGGGGTATGAGGTAGATTTTAGACTCTCCGATGTTACGCATATACTCGGGAGTTCTGAGGTTGTGAGCCTCGCTCGATGATATGTTGCAAGGCTTGATATGTATGCTGCTTTTTACTGCCATAGGTCTTTGTTTTTATTGTTTATAATTAGGTCGTTTGTTTGCTCGCTTCTGCTGTCGGGGTCCTTAGGGGCGAAGCCCATAAGCGGAGTGCAGAGAGGTCACTCTGCACCCTCGGTAGAGCCCACAACTACGTAAGCGAAGCGTGTAGTTATAGTGGGCTATAACCTGAAGCCTCGTTTCTTTTTCGGCTGCGGTTGTGGCATCCGCCTTGCGGATTGGACTTGCGACTTTTTCTCGGCCTGTTTTGCTTGGTTTCGGTGGCATAGATAGTCGTTCAAATCCTTGTGTCCTGCGTAGTGGTGCGACATATCTTGAAGCCTGTTTCCAAACATCTTTTTCAGATTCTCATACGCTCTTTTTCCTGCTTGGTCGTTGTCGAGAAAGCTACCTATTCGGGTGTATGGGCGTAGCAGTTGCTCCGCTTTTGAGAGGTTGGAAACGGAGTTCAGCACCATATAATCCTGCTCGCTTGTGCGTGGTTCTTCGGGGTTGTTGTTCACTCGGATTGTAAGGAACGAGAGATAATCCATAAAGCCCTCAAAGAGGTAACACACATCTCGCTGTGCGCCCTGCTGTCGGATATGGGTAATGTCTTTTGGAGCAAGACACCCTTTGAAGTAGCGGTTGCGAAGCTCATAGCCACCAGAGATATTCGGGAAACCGACAACGAAGTAGCTTTTACCCTCATACTCGTATCTCAACTCCTTACACTCTCTTTTGGCGAGTTCGATGTTTATGCCTCGCTCCTGAAAGTAGGAGATTAGTGCAGGCGATGATAACTCGCCAACCTGTATATCTTCGAAACAGTGATTTAAGGTTTGTTGCTCGCCAAAAGAAAAGGTTGCAGGACGTATGTATGGTGTCCGCTCTGCTATGCGTTCCAACAGATAGGCTACATTCTCGCTATGGTAGAGTTCCGCTGCCAATGCGATGATATTGCCACCCTTTCCGATACCGAAGTCGTACCATTGATTTAACTCGGTGTTTACCTTGAACGAAGCATCGGTTTCGTTCCTCAGCGGTGATTTATACCATAGGCTTTTGCCTTGTTGCTTAACGGGTGTATAACCCAAACTTTGCAGATAGTCTGCCAACTTGATTTGTTTTGCGTCTTGGATTATCATATTACATACGGTTTTAATGTTAATGAAAATTTGTTGATTTGATGAATTGTTGATGTAATATGCTTATATACAGACTTGTAACAGTTCAACATGTTCTCAACAAACCACTCACCAAAAGAGAAATCTACAATTTGGTGTGTACTGTATCTCAACTTTTCTTTTGGATTGTTGAGATCTTGTTGAGGGTGTATATTGTTTATTATCAGTGTCTTTATACTCACATTCAACAATTCAACAGAAAATTGATAGTATTACAAGGATTCGAGTTGCTTCTTTGTGATGGTGTAGTAGCGTCCCACTCTCCTTATCGGCTCATAGTGGCAACTTTGATTGTAGTTGCCTTGATAGGTGGTGTAGGTAAGCCCGTTGGGTGCAGGTGTCAGTTTCCAACACTCCTGCACCACCTTACGCACTTGGTGTTTCTCAACCTTTACCTGAGAGTGCATCAACAGCACGATAAGGTCGTTAAGGCAGAATGAAACGCTATCCACATTCATAGTTGCCATAATGTCGAGCAGCAACTCCGACATTTCAATCTCCAATCGGTTACGGTTACTGCGGATAATCCTCTGCAATGCTTCGGTATGCAGCAGCGATGGACTGAACCACATTCGGCTCTCCCTCTCGGTGGATAACGTTCGATTGGTGAGGAAATGGAGAAATGCGGGTATCTCCGCTTTCAAGCGTTGCAGGAAATTGGTATCATCGGACTGCAAGCGGTTTATCTTGCGTACCCAATAGCGTGTTTCCCCTGCATCGATGATTACGGGCAGATACTCGTTGTTGGAGCATAGCACGAATTTGGCGAAGAACGCTATTTCATCACGGTCTTTGCCTTTGGCTTCTACCTTGTAGGATAGTGTGGTACTTAGATTCTTCAATCGTTCGCTGTCCTCTCTGCGATTGAGCAACACTTCATCAACCACAATAAGGAGTTTGCCAGCCCAATCGGAATTGAATTGACTGCGGAAATCCTCGTTGGTGTTGAATGTTACATTGTTCTGAAAGAGGGCTTTCAGAAAATTAAGGAATGTGCTCTTACCTGTGTTTCGTTCCTCCGATACCAATAATAGGATTGGCAACTTCTGAACGGGTTGCAGATAGAGCAGTTGCAGATAGTCCATTCCCAACTCGTATTGCTCACCGAAGATATGCTCCACCAATGAGCTGATAGAGGGGAAATCACCCTCTTGCGGTTGGTGGTCTATCGGCTCATAGAGGTTAAGGAATTTACCGATTACAGGGCGATAGCCGATGTGTTCGGGTACGGTACAGAATCCGTCATACTTGGGAACGCTGCCGATGTAGTCCTTGCCATAGTCTTGGCGGAGTGTTTCATTGTTCCAGGGGATACGCTTCTTTACATATCCACCGCTCAGTCTCGGTTGCTCCACAATCTTGTAGAGCGTTGTTCCCACTCGGATAAATTCTTCTTTTGCCATACTGCCATCTGATGGCGGTTTATGGCTTGCGATTACTTTGGTAACTTCCATTTTCAAATGCTTTTAAGTTCAAAAAATGTCAGTTGCAAAAATATAAGTGATTGACGGATAAGTTGCTACGCAAATTATAGCAGAATGGTGAATAAAGTACTATAGGGATAGATATTTGAGGGGGACATAAACAAAACAAGCCCGAAAACAGGTCGAAAACCTATCTTCGGACTTGCCTTGACTGACGAATCAGCCGATATGCCGATATTACGACATACCTATTGGAGAGTTGGCAAGAGAAAAGAGATAACATACTTTCTCTTTTCGTCTGCATATCCTCTTTGACACCTCACTGCGTATCTTCTCTGCACCGTATGAATGGATGCGGAATGCAAGAGCTATAATCATATCCATATTGTAGAGGGTAGCCCAATAGGTATATGGTATTACTTCGCAATGTTGAGTGTGTTCTGCTATCACTCCGCTTTTGTGTATAGCTCGGATTGCAGCCTTTAGTATGGGTGCTGCCACATCGAACAGCACCACAAGTTCCGCAAATGACATCCAAACATCGCCATCGGGTATGTTCACATTGCCCGATTCGCTGATTGTTATAATTGCTCGTTCCATACCTTATGCCATTGTGGTGTTACCGAATGATTGATTAAGTTGGTTGCCGAACATCGTTAAATCCTTGTCGATTTTCTCGGTGGTAATCTTCGCATATAGCTGTGTTGTAACGATGTTCGTATGTCCCAAAACTCTACTTACACTCTCGATTGGCATACCTTTACTGAGGGCAAGGGTCGCAAATCCATGTCTTGAGCAATGGAATGAAATGTCCTTGTCGATTCCACACTCTTTTATCATCTTTTTCAATGGTTTACAGATACTCCAATAGTTCAAATTGGGGAATACGAGTTTGTTCTCTTGGAATGGCTCGTATCGCTTGATAATCTGCAACGGAATATCCAACAACTTAACTTGGAACGGTATTTTGGTTTTGTGTCGCTTGGATAATATCCATTTCTCACCGTTTATTTCTACAATATCATCGGTGGTAAGTTCCTTAATATCCACGAATGACAAGGCTGTAAAACTTGCAAACACAAACAGGTCTCGGATATATGCCAACTTGCTATCCGTAAAATCGTGTGTCATCACCGCTTTTAATTCATCTTCGGTCAGAAACTCCCTCTCCTTAACATTGGGGCTTATGTGAAATTGAGCAAATGGGTTTCTCGGCATCAATCCGTTGTAGTGGGCACGCATAACAACACCCTTGAGCCACATACAATTTGCCCAGATACTGCCATTCTGCAAACCTCTGTCTGTTGCGAGGAATACCGCAAACTCCTTGATAAAGTCGGGAGTCAGCTCAATCATAGACATATCGTTACGCTTGTAATTCGCCTTGATGAATGCTGCAACATGGTTTCTTGCCCGTACTCTTGACATATAAGTTGCTATCACTCGGTCTGTACCTACACGTTTCTTGAATGTGGCATTATCCTTATCAAATGCGCCGAGCAGTGTTTCATATTCTGTTCCGATGCCTTGATAGGCATTGCGTACCATTTCGGCAGTTACATAGGCTTCTCTATCCGACAGGCGTTGATAGTGCTTGATGGTTTGAGCCTTGATATTATCCAAAGCAAGATTGATTTCTCTTGCTTCCTTGCTCTTACCTTTGGCTCGGTTGCCTTTTACATCCCAAAGCTCTTTTGCAATGGTACGCTTACAACTGAATTGGGCTACTGAACCGTTGATTGTCACTCGTCCCATGATGGGAACAATACCGTTTTTCTCTTTGCTTGCGTTCACGTAGAACAGCACCTTAAATGTACTTCGCATAATCCAATCTTTTTTGGTTACAAAATTAGTTATCAGCGAGTTATACATTGATACGCAATATGATGCAGAACTATGAAACGTGACGACACAAAGAAAAATCTTACTCGTTTTCGGGTAACGATTAGGCAACCGTTCTATTTCATTACCTTGCGTTTCTTTGCTAAATTGCCATTTCCCGTATTTCCGAGATTTTCAGCGTAATGCGTTTATTATCAGTGCAAGATGCACTATTATTCCGATTTCGGTTGATTATTCCAGCGTTTTTTCGTAACTTTGCACACGCAAAAGAAGCAAGGAACGAACAATTTAATTATAGGAAAAGAAAATGAAAATTTTAAAGTTTGGCGGTACTTCTGTGGGATCTGCACAGAGAATGAAAGATGTAGCAAAATTGATTTGCACGGGCGACCGTAACATTGTCGTATTGTCTGCCATGTCAGGTACAACCAACTCGTTGGTTGAAATATCCGACTACCTGTACAAGAAAAATCCGGATGGTGCAAATGAAATCATCAATAAGCTTGCACAGAAATATTACGGACATATCGAAGAACTGTACAGTACCGACGAATATAAGCAGAAAGCCAAAGAACTTGTAAAATCTCATTTCGATTATATCCGCACTTTTACTAAAGACCTGTTCACCCTGTTCGAAGAAAAGGTAGTGCTGGCACAAGGCGAGTTGATCTCTACCGGCATGATGAACCTGTATCTGAATGAAACAGGAGTGAAGTCTGTCCTGCTTCCGGCATTGGAATATATGCGGACGGACAAGAATGCAGAACCGGACCCTGTATATATCAAAGAACGTCTGGTTAAATTGCTGAATGAACATAAGGATGCCGAGTTGTATATCACTCAGGGTTACATTTGCCGTAATGCTTACGGTGAAATTGATAACTTGCAGCGTGGTGGTAGCGACTATAGCGCTTCTTTGATCGGTGCAGCCCTCAATGCTGATGAAATCCAGATCTGGACAGATATCGACGGAATGCACAACAACGATCCGCGCATCGTAGATAAAACATCTCCTGTCCGTAACCTGCATTTCGAGGAAGCAGCTGAACTGGCTTACTTCGGTGCGAAGATCCTGCACCCGACTTGTATCCTGCCGGCCAAGTTGAACAATATACCGGTTCGCCTGCTGAATACTATGCAGCCGGATGCTCCGGGTACATTGATCTCCAACAACACCGAAAAAGGAAAGATCAAAGCCGTTGCAGCAAAAGACAATATCACTTCCATTAAGATAAAGAGCGGCCGTATGCTGCTGGCTACCGGTTTCCTGCGTAAGGTATTCGAAACTTTCGAAAACTACCAGACTCCGATCGACATGGTTACTACTTCTGAGGTAGGCGTATCGGTAACGATCGACAACCGCAAACATCTGGAAGAAATTGTAGACGACCTGAAGAAATACGGAACCGTTACCGTAGATGAAGATATGGTAATTGTTTGTGTAGTCGGTGACCTGGAATGGGATAACGTCGGTTTTGAAGCCCGCATTGTTCAGGCGATGAAAGATGTTCCGGTACGTATGATATCGTATGGCGGTAGTAACTACAACGTTTCGCTTCTGGTGAAAGCCACTGATAAAGTGAAAGCGCTGCAAGCGTTAAGCGATCATTTATTTAACAACTAAATATATGAGGGCAGCCTTTTCCGGACTGCCCTTTTTTTTAATTTATATATAATAAAGTAATATGCTCAAAGGAACATTCCCGATAGATAAATTGAAGGCACTTCCTACGCCCTTCTATTATTATGATGTAAAGTTATTACAGGATACACTGGATATGGTGAAGAATGAAGCCGGCAAATACGGCTATCATGTACATTATGCCGTAAAGGCAAATGCCAATCCGCGAATCCTTTCTATCATAGCTGAAAACGGACTGGGTGCCGATTGTGTAAGCGGCGGTGAGGTTAAAGCGGCATTGGATGCAGGTTTCCCGGCTGATAAGATCGTTTTTGCCGGTGTGGGCAAAGCCGACTGGGAGATCAACCAGGGACTGGATAACGATATTTTCTGTTTCAATGTGGAATCGGCGGTAGAGTTGGAGATAATCGACGAACTGGCTGCCGCAAAGAATAAAGTAGCCTCGGTCGCTCTCCGTATCAACCCGGAAGTGGATGCCCATACACATGCCAAGATCACGACCGGTATGAAGGAGAACAAGTTCGGTATCAACCTGAGCCAGTTAGGACAGGTGCTGGATAACCTGGCGAATCTGAAAAATGTGAAACTGATCGGTATTCATTTCCATATCGGTTCGCAGATCACGGACATGTCGGCTTTCCGTAACCTGGTGATTCGTGTAAACGAAATACAGGAAGACCTGGAAGCACGTGGTATCCGGATTGAAAATGTGAATTTCGGTGGCGGCCTCGGTATCGATTATTATCATCCGAATCATTTGCCGATCCCGGCTTTCGATAATTACTTTGCCGTATTCAACAAATTGCTGAAAGTACGTCCCGGCCAGCAGGTACATTTCGAACCGGGCCGCTCGGTAGTAGCCCAGTGTGGTACATTGATCTCAAAGGTGCTGTATGTAAAGGAAGGCGAGACAAAGAAATTCGCTATCCTGGATGCCGGTTTCACCGAACTGATCCGTCCGGCCATGTATGACGCTTATCACCGGATCGAGAATATTTCCAGTGATGAAGAGGTTGATTTGTATGATGTAGTTGGCCCTATCTGCGAATCATCCGACGTGTTCGGTAAAGACGTAGAATTGAATAAAGCACATCGCGGGGACCTGATCGCCTTGCGTTCGGCCGGTGCTTACGGCGAGGTGATGGCTTCCCAGTACAACTGCCGCCAGCTTCCGAAAGCCTACTATTCCGATACGATTTAATTGTTAATTAATTATATAGAGAAAGCCGGGTTTCTTTGTTTTTGCAAAGGTTCCCGGTTTTCTTGTTTGTTGTGTTTCCTTTTTTACTACCTTTGTACGATCCCGTCATGTGGGGTGTGGTTTAACTTGAATGTTCGTAAAGATAGAATGTGATGAAAAATAAAGAGTTATATAGCATATTCATAGTTTGCTTGTTGATGATGTCCTCTTGTCTGGGGGATACGAATACACAGATCACCGTAGGGGAGCAGGAAGCTGTGTATCAGACCCGTCCGACCCAGGGCTTCTTTGTTGAGGGCGGGCGTTTCCTTTATGGTACCAATTTTGGCGTAAGCGGGAATAATGGCGATTGTTTTCTGATACAATATTCATTTGATTCGGCTGCTCCTGAGTTACAGAATTCGGATAGTTTGTCTATCGAGTTGATAGAAAATCCTGTTCCTGTGGATTTGTGGCCTGTGGATAAAAACTGGACGGATACAACGGTCGTATTAAAAGACGAGATGCTGACAAAAGCTATCACTGGAAGGGACTTTTATATCAGAGGCCGGCTGTTTTTATGGAGTACCCATACGGTTGTGGAGAACCAGAAGGATAGTTTCATGATAAGCTATAATCCTGAAAACCTGTATACCCAGGAAGACGGCAAACGTATTTACAATTTATATCTGAGAGCGATAGCGAGAATTGAAGTCAGGGAAGGAGAGGAGCTGCCTAAAGGCCAGCAACTGAACCTGGTGAATGCCTTTAGTGTGGAAGAGTTCTATAATATGGTGAGTGCTTTGGAGGAAGAAAAAGGCAGTAACACATTTTCTATAGCGATCAATTATGCTTCTGCTTTTAATAAGGATACGACGGCCTGTATCTGGGACAGGACGGAACCGATAGAATATAAAATTAACAGCAGGACGGAATAAGGAAAAACAGATAAATAGAGGGGATAGGGAGAATACATTCAAATAGAAAAACAGAGAGATGTACAAGGAGATAATTAAATGGGTTATAGCCATCATATCCCAACCGGGGAAGGCCTGGGATATGCTGTCGAGGAAAGAAGAGAAGGGCGACGAGTTCTTGTCGCGCTTTATATATCCGTTAATCGGGCTGGTAACTGTGGCAGCTTTTCTGGGCGTATTGTTTACACGGAAGGAATTTGATGTCGAACTGGCGTTGAAGTCGTCGATCAAAACGCTGGTCGCTTCGTTCGGAGGTTTTTATCTCGGGGCGTATTTGCTGAATGAAGCCTGGCAGGGGTTGTTCAAAAGAGAGAAAGACATGAAACTTTGCCAGCGTTTTGTCGGTTATTCATCCTCCCTGATGTTTGCGTTGAACGTCGTACTGATGCTGTTGCCGGAGTTTTTCTTCCTGCGCATCTTTATACTTTATACATTTTATATTGTATGGGAAGGGGCCGGCCCTTACATGCAGGTGGAAGAGAAAGAACGCCTGAAGTTTGCCGGTATAACGACCGTTATCATTTTGCTGACACCGGCGGTGATCGAGTTTGTTTTATTCATGCTGATGCCGGGGTTACGTTATTGACAGTTAGAAAAAGATGAAAGAAAAGATTAGTAATAATATACAGATAAAGAATAAGCGGGCAACCTTCGATTACGAATTGCTCGACACTTTTACTGCCGGGATTGTGTTGACGGGGACGGAGATCAAATCCATCCGCCTGGGAAAAGCCAGCCTGGTGGATACGTTCTGTATCATGGAGAAAGGCGAGTTGTGGGTAAAGAATATGTATATCGCCGAGTATTTCTATGGTACCTATAATAATCACGTCGCACGCCGCGACCGCAAACTGCTGCTTACCAAAAAGGAACTGCGCAAGATAGACAGTGCCGCCCGCAACAGCGGTTTTACCATTATCCCGACCCGTATGTTCATCAATGAAAAAGGGCTGGCGAAAGTGGTTGTCGCTATTGCTAAAGGTAAGAAGGAATACGATAAGCGCGATTCCATCAAAGCCCGTGACGATAAGCGGGAGATGGACAGGGCATTCAAACGGTAAGAAATATTCTTGCCGTTTCTCTTTTCATAAAGAAACAACATATCTATGACTAAAGAATTATTTATACGATCTCTGCAGGAGCGTATCCTGATACTGGATGGTGGTATGGGTACCATGATCCAGGGGTTCAAACTCAATGAACAGGATTATCGCGGCGACCGTTTTGCCGATTTCCCCGGACAACTGAAAGGGAACAACGACCTGTTGTGTATCACCCGTCCGGACGTGATCAAATCCATTCACCGGCAATACCTGGATGCCGGGGCCGATATTTTTGCCACCAACACATTCAATGCCAACGCGATCTCGATGGAAGATTACGCCATGCAGGAATATGTGCGCGAAATAAACCTGGCCGCCGGTAAGTTGGGACGCGAAGTGGCCGACGAGTTCATGGCGGAACATCCCGACAAGACTATTTTTGTTGCCGGCTCGATCGGTCCGACCAACAAGACCGCCTCCATGAGCCCCGATGTAAGCAACCCTGCTTACCGTGCCGTTACCTATAAAGATGTATATAAAGCATATAAGGAACAGGTGGAGGCCTTGATCGACAGCGGTGTCGATCTCATCCTTTTCGAGACGACCTTCGATACGCTGAACGTGAAAGCCGGACTCGAAGCTGCCGAAACAGCATTGAAGGAAAAAGGCAAAGACCTGCCCATCATGTTGTCCCTGACGTTGTCGGCTCTGGGGGGACGCACGTTGTCGGGACAGACGCTGGGTGCTTTTCTGGCATCGGTCCAGCATATCAATCTGGTCAGCATCGGCCTGAACTGCTCGTTCGGTGCGGCCGATATGAAGCCTTATTTGGCGGAACTGGCCAAGCATGCCCCTTACTTTATCAGTGCCTATCCGAATGCCGGGTTGCCTAACAGTTTCGGTACGTACGATGAGACACCCGAAAAGATGGCTGTCCATGTCAAACCGTTTATCGAAGAAGGGCTGGTAAATATTATCGGTGGCTGTTGCGGTACGACTCCGGCCCATATCGCCCAGTATCCGGCATTGGTAAAAGGAGCGAAGCCGCATGTGCCGGCTCCGGAACCGGACTGCCTGTGGCTGTCGGGCCTCGAACTGCTGGAAGTAAAGAAAGAAAATAACTTTATCAATATCGGCGAACGTTGTAACGTGGCCGGCTCGCGCAAGTTCCTGCGCCTGATCAAAGAAGGAAACTATGAAGAGGCACTGACCATTGCCCGCAAACAGGTGGAAGACGGTGCCCAGGTGATCGATATCAATATGGATGATGGTATGCTCGACGCGGTGAAGGAGATGACTACTTTCCTGAACCTGGTAGCTTCCGAACCTGATATCGCCCGTGTCCCCGTCATGATCGATTCTTCCAAATGGGAAGTGATCGAAGAGGGACTGATGTGTGTGCAGGGAAAGAGTATTGTCAACTCGATCTCGCTGAAAGAAGGGGAGGAAGTCTTCCTGGCTCATGCCGCCCGTATCAAACAGTTGGGAGCTGCCGCCGTGGTGATGGCTTTCGATGAAAAAGGGCAGGCGGATACTTTCGAACGGAAAGCCGAAGTTTGCGGACGCGCTTACCGTCTGCTCCGGGAGAAAATAGATTTCGATCCGAACGGAATTATTTTCGACCCGAATGTGCTGGCAATCGCAACCGGGATGGAAGAACATAACGGATACGGACTCGATTTTATCCGTGCCGTCGAATGGATCAAACAGAACCTGCCGGGTGCGAAGGTAAGCGGCGGTATCAGTAACCTGTCGTTCTCATTCCGTGGAAATAATTATGTACGTGAGGCGATGCACTCCGTATTCCTTTACCATGCTATCGGCAAGGGACTGGATATGGGTATTGTCAACCCGTCGTCGGCCGTACTGTATGAAGATATAGAACCTGAATTCCGCAATTTGCTGGAAGATGTGATCCTGTACCGCCGTCCCGAAGCGGCAGAGGAGCTGATCGCCTATGCCCAGAACCTGGTCGTTGAGAAACAGGGCGGAACGGAAGAAAAGCATGAAGCCTGGCGTGAACAACCGTTGAAGGAACGTCTTGAATATGCCCTGATAAAAGGTATCGGCGACCATCTGGAAGAAGACTTGCAGGAGGCGTTGAAGGCATATCCGCGTGCCGTGGATATTATCGACGGTCCGTTGATGAGCGGCATGAATAAGGTCGGCGAATTGTTCGGGGCCGGAAAAATGTTCCTGCCGCAGGTGGTGAAGACTGCCCGCACGATGAAAAAGGCAGTTGCTATCCTGCAACCGGCCATCGAGGCGCAGAAATCGGCAGCCGGCTCGGCAAAAGCCGGAAAGGTGGTTTTTGCTACTGTAAAAGGCGATGTGCATGATATCGGAAAGAATATCGTTTCGATCGTCCTGGCCTGCAACAACTACGAAGTGATCGACCTGGGTGTGATGGTTCCTGCCGAAGTGATCGTGCAGACTGCCATGAAGGAGCAGCCCGACTTGGTTTGCCTGTCCGGCCTGATCACCCCTTCGCTGGAAGAGATGGTGCATGTGACGGACGAAATGCAGAAAGCCGGTCTGACCATACCTATTATGGTGGGCGGTGCGACAACCTCCAAATTGCATACGGCTATCAAGATCGCTCCTCATTACGACTATCCGGTGATCCATGTGCTCGATGCGTCGCAGAATCCGTTGATCGCAGCCAAGTTGTTGAATCCGGATACCCGTGATGCGTATATCGAAAACCTGAATAATGAATATGAAGCCTTGCGTGCTTCCATGGAAAAGAAAAAGGAAGTGCTGGTTTCATTGAGCGAAGCCCGTGCCAATCCTCAGCAGATAGACTGGAAGGGATATACGCCGGTGGTTCCGAATCAGATGGGTATCCATGTATTGCCTTATATCCCGTTGGAGGAAATTATTCCGTATATACACTGGACATTCTTCTTTACCGCCTGGAAACTAAACGGCCGCTTTGCCGGTATCACCCAGATACACGGTTGTGACGCTTGCCGCGCTTCCTGGCTGGCAGATTTTCCGGAAGAGGACCGTGCCAAGGCTGCCGAAGCCATGCAACTGTATAAAGACGCCGTCAAACTGCTGGACCGCCTGGTGGAGATGAAGGCTGAATATTGCAAGGCCATCTACGGTTTCTTCCCGGCTAACAGCGATGGCGATACGATCCGGATGGGAGAGATCGCGATCCCGGTATTGCGTCAGCAGTCGAAAAAGGAGGAGGGCGTTTATAAATCGCTGGCCGATTATATCATGCCGGTCTCGGAAGGCCGTACCGATTATGCGGGTGCGTTTGTCGTAACGGCCGGTGTTGGTGCCGAAGACTTGAAGAATAAGCTGGAAGAAGAAGGGGACACCTACAATTCCATGTTGCTTCAAACATTGACGGACCGTCTGGCGGAAGCCCTGGCGGAATATCTCCATGAAAAAGTCCGCAAGGAATACTGGGGGTATGCTCCGGACGAAGCCTTGTCGATCCCTGACCTGTACAAAGTGAAATATCAGGGTATCCGTCCGGCAATCGGTTATCCTTCATTGCCCGACCAGTTATTGAATTATACGCTGGACAACCTGCTCGATATGTCGCAGATCCATGTGAAACTGACGGAAAACGGCGCCATGTACCCGACAGCAACGGTAAGCGGTATCTATATCGCCCATCCCGACTCACAATACTTTATGATCGGCTCGATCGACGAAGAACAAATGAAAGATTACGCCGCCCGTCGCAACCTGTCGGAAGCGGAGGCTAAAAAACTGTTGAATAAGAATATATCCTGAATAAAGAATAAAATTATTCCCATAATTATCTCTTAAACGAGGCTCGCCTCGTGCCGCAGGCTCTCTTTTGCCGTCAGTTTCAACTGACGGATAATTAAATTTTCCGGCTTTGCCGGATTCCTCTGTGGGTTTTAACCCCTTTAATAATAATAATAAAGGGACTAAAGTCCGCAAAGGAAGAGGCTTTGCCTCCTGTTTTTAGATCCGTCAGTTGAAACTGACGGCAAAAGAGAGCCTACGGCATGCTATGCTCCACATGGCATATGGGATATGAGACATGGCATATGGTATTGGTATAAAGCCATACCTTATAACAATATTACAATCCTTCTTTGTGGAGTATTTTCAGAAAAGATTCATATTCCTCTCCGAAACTATACTTTTTATGATGCTCTTCCTGTTTTCTAATATATCGGCGAACTGTCTCCAGCCGATCCGGACTTACCGAAATAGCAAAATAATCATCCTGCCACTCTAAATGTCCGTATTTCATTTGGGAATACCAATGGGAAGACTCTCCTTTAATTAATTTCTCTATTTCGGCCAACGATTGACCTGGTTTAAGAAATAACAAGAGATGTACATGATTTGTGAATCCTCCGATATAGTCGGTAAGAATACCCTTTGATTTTGAGTACTTTCGTATATGAGCAAATAGTTCATACCGGTAATGTGGATTCTTTAATAACGGAGCTCTGTCTTTAGTGCTCCAAACGCAATGGATAAGAATAGATACGTAAGACATAGTCAATGGTTTTAAAATTGCGGTAAATGTAGAGATAATTATTTGAATTATCTCAAAGCGAAGATTTTTCTTTTCAAATAATTTAAACAGGGTAAATCCTGGTGTCGCAGTTCTTTTATGTCTTTAGCTTTCTTTCTCATGTTTTTGATTCTCTTTTGCTATAGGCTCTCTTTTGCCGTCAGTTTGAACTGACGGATAGATAAACCTTCCGGCTTTGCCGGATTCCTCTGTGGGTTTTAACCCCTTTTCCGGGGGGATATTATGAAAGGGGATAAATCCCACAGAGGAAGAGGCTTTGCCTCCTGTGTTTAAAACCGTTGGTTGAAACCAACGGCAAAAGAGAGCCTGCGGCATTCGTGTTTTCCGATTGCTTTTTGTTATGTGGGTTTGAGTTTGTGATGGTTGGATATGGTGGCTTAATTAGAGGGGGGATACAAGAGTTTTTTATTCTATTATTTTATACAATAACCGATGTTTTGAAAGTGTTATTTTTTACAGTAAGATATTATGAAAATCATTACATTTTAAATGTGGTTTAATCCTTCTTTTATAACAGGTAGTAATTGCTTGTTATGCTATTTGGATAGTATGGTCTTTGATAAACAAGGTTTATTGTTGGTGTTTTTTAAATGCTTCTATTTCTCTGAAGTTATTCTTTAAAAGAAATCTGTTATCTGTGAATTGGTCTTTTATGATTGTTTTATAATATATAAAAATTACAATAATATTTGGCGAGATAATAAAAAAGGCATAGATTTGTCGGCGTGTTGAAACGAACGTTTGGTCCGGTTATGATTTGACGGCAGACAACGCCCGTAAAATGCGTAGTGAAGAATTATTAATCTTAAAAAGCTAGTATTATGCAAAACAAATTAAGAGGATGGTTGACTGATAACAGTGTTACGTCAGACCCGAATGACCAGATTTTAGTGCTCGACCCTGCCGGAAATGTCGGCCTTACCGAAATTTATGCGGAAATGCGTTCGGAAGATACCGGACTTCGCGAAGAAACCCTCGTTCATGTAGTAACCCTTTTCCAACGCATGGTGGCTCGCTTCCTGATGAACGGCTACAATGTGAATACCGGCCTGTTCTATGCCGTGCCCCGTTTTACCGGAATAGTCGAAAAAGGGCTTTGGAATCCTCTGAAGAATGGTATTTATGTCTCTTTCATTCAGGATAAAGTCCTTCGTGAAGAGATTGCAAAAACCGAAGTCGTCATTAAAGGTGAAAAACCGGGTATGATGTATGTGCTTGAAACCGAAGACCGCAGCAATGGCTTGACCGACGGAAGCATGACACCGGGGCGAAATTTCGCTATTCGTGGTTCTTATCTTCGTGTGCTTGGCAACGATCCTTCTGTCGGCATCACTTTGCGCAATACGACGACCGACTCCATTACCAAAATTGAAAGCGATATGTTCGGGATTAACGATCCGTCCAAAATTATGTTTGTCGTTCCTGCCGACTTGGCAAATGGAAGCTACGAACTGACTATCACCACTCAATATATGAAAGGAAAAACCGGCGTACGTAAAACACCTAACTCCGTATCTATTCCTGTATTTGTCGGGCAACAGGGCGGAGGAGGCGACCGTCCGGAGATCGAGTAAGTACTATTTCCGGGTTTCCTGTCGGCGACGCCTCTGTCTTCCCACTGGCGACAGAGGCGTCGCCGTTGCGGAGACAGGACGGTCTCCGGTAGAGAGACCCTCCCTGGTCACCACACCGGTGACCTTTTTCCGTCATTATTAAACTAACTGATATATGAAAAAGAATTACTTCTATTGGGCAGCTTTGCTGGCACCGCTTTTGGTGGGCTGTACGAATGACGAAGTGAAAGATGATAAGGGTGACCCGCAACCCGAAAAAGATACCTATACCTCGGTCTGCATCAAGTTGCCGACGGTGAGTTCTGAAACAAAGGCAGAACCAGGTTACGATGCCGGAGAGAAAGGCGAATATAAAGTGTCTGATCTGACGCTTCTTTTCTTCCGTGCCCCTGAAGGACAGGAGGAAAGTGCTACTGCTGAAGATGATTTTGTATTATCGGAAGTCGTTTCTACCAAAGCAGAACTGAGTACGGGAACAGTTTTGCCCGGAACGATTTTACCGGATAATAGTGCAGATAGTGATGCCGGGGCTACTACTATTAAAACGTTAAGTACCGGCCCTATTCCAATCAGTAGTAATTCCGTACGTGTATTGGCTTTGCTCAATGTGGGACCTACCGAAGGAATAGCGAAAGAACTTCTGAAGCTGGGAAGTCCTTTTAGTACCATTAATAATGCGCTTCCTATTCCCGGAGGCAATCTGGAAGGACTTTTAGGTACTGACCATGACTGTTTTCTGATGACTTCCGCTCCCGTTTATAGCGATTCGGATATGAAGACCTTAACGAAATGTGTTACAAGTAGCAATGAAGTAACAGCAGGAAGTAAACCTACGACTATTAGTGTAGAAAGAGTAGTTGCCAAGGTGAGCCTGAAAGCTGGTGATAATTATAAGGCGGATGTTGATACCGGTACAAAGTATTTTACAGTGGGAAACGATCTCAGCCATGCAGGCGATAAGATAACCATCCTGGGTTGGACGCTCGGCAATACCAATACGAAGGCTTTCCCTTTCCGCAAAGTTGCAACGAGTTGGTCGACTATCGATCCTTTATGGGGAAATGCGATTTGTCCTTCTAAAACGAATCCTGCACGTATCTATTGGGCAGTCGATCCCAATTATGACCGGACTGTTGCCGAATCTCAATTCTCGACTCCGGAATCTGTAACGGATAATACCGGTTGGACTGATGCCACTGAATATTGCCTGGAAAATACCTGTGATTATAATTGGATGTATAAATCCCAGGTAACCCGTCTGATTGTCAAGGCCAAATATATTCCTAATAGTACGAATAAGACAGCCACGGGAAATAATACAACCGATGATGATGCTACCTGGTGGTCGTTCACCACAGTGGCTGCCCATTATTCAGCAAAGAATATGTATTGGAATATTATAAAGTGGGCACATGATAATTTGAATAAAGATAATAATATGCCGGATGCTCCTGATAATGGAGATGGCATTACAACTGCTGAGTCAGGAGATGAATTAACAAGTACTTCTTCTGATAATAGATGGAAGATCACTTTGAAGTCCGATGGTCATTTACATTATAAATTGGATAAAGTATCTTATCAAAAAACAGGTGAATTTGGTACAATCGAACTTTCCGGAGCCTCCCTGGACGCTTTCCATTCCAGCATGGGAAGAATCCAGAAATACGACAAAGGCGTCTGTTACTACGAAATCTTTATCCGTCACTTTACGGATGAGGAGGGTGGTTATGCACCGATTGACGGTTCTCCCTGGGTAAAAGAAGGCGAGTATGCACAGGCCCAACTCGGCCGTTACGGCGTGGTAAGAAATAACTGGTACACCGTAACCATCAACTCGATCAAAGAACCGGGCGAACCGACAATCCCCGACGATCCGGAGGAACCCGTCGATACCGAAACTGCCTATATCAATTGCAGTATCGAAATCTCTGCATGGGCGAAAAGAGACCATAGTATTGACTTGTAAAGTCCGGATTGTATGACTGAACCTGTTCGTATATGGCGATTGCTGGTAGCCTGGCTGGTATGCCTGCCGGTCTTTACCTCCTGCATCCATGACGATCTGGCGGAATGCCCGCAGGCCTACTCCGTTTGTTTTCGTTACGATTACAACATGGGGTTCACCGACCGGTTTGCCGATGAAGTCGATAGCCTTTCCGTCTATGTCTTCGATGCCGACGGGAAGTACCTCCGCACGTTCAGCGACGGAGGAGAAGCCTTGAGCAAACCCGGTTACCGTCTGCCTCTACCGCTCGACCCCGGTAAATACCGGTTGGTCGCGTGGGCTGGATTGAAAGAGGGATGCTTTGAACCTTCCGGCATGCAAGCGGGTGTTTCCGGACCGGAAGACCTGGTGGTCACCCTGCGATGCGATGGCGACGGCGAAGTTCCCCGCGACAAACCCCTTTCCCCGCTTTGGCAGGCGATGCAGGAAACGGTCACCGTCCCTCAGCCGGGTACGGAACAGACCGATACGCTCCGACTTATCAAGGATACGAATATTCTGCGTGTCATCCTTCAACGGCGTGACGGAGCGACCCTACATGCAGCCGATTACGATTTTAGCATACTATGCCCGCATGGCAACGGACGGCTGGCTTACGACAATACGTTGCTCGACTGCCACCCCCTGGTTTACCGCCCTTACCTGCAAACGGAAGGGACGGACGGCGAGGGGTCCGGCGGTGCGGAGGCGGTTTCGAATGTGATAGCCGAACTGTCCCTCTCGCGCCTGATGGAAAACGATGCCATGCGGTTGCATATTACCGATGCTTCCGGTGATGTGACCTTGGTCGATATTCCGCTGGTGGAGTACCTTCTGATGATCGGTAGGGAGCAGGACGGCAGGATAAAGTCTGACCAGGAATACCTCGACCGGCAGGATTCCTATACCATCACCCTTTTCCTGAAAGGTGAACCGGGCGAGGAACAATGGTTTGACGGATTGATTATTATTAACGGCTGGGCTTTACGCCCCGGCTCTGTGGATTTATAAGAAATGAAAGGAATATCCCGACATATGATTGCTGTTTTGTTGCTGGCAGGGTTGGCGTATTTCCTGTCCGGCTGCTCCAATGAGGTGCTTATCGGGGAGAAAGGCGGGAAAGACGATTCCGACGATGGTAAGGTGATGTTGGCCATGACGGTACGTGCCACCCCGCTTTCAGTCTCCGGCGATACCGATGCCGGATCGGAAGAGGAAAGGGCGATCCGTTCGCTTTATGTCTTTGTCTTCAACATCGGTGCCAGCCAGTATTGCGAAGCGGAAAGGTTCAGTGTGTACGATATGGCAGAGGCAGGAGGAAAATATACCTTTAAGATGGAAGTCACTCCCGGCTATAAACGTTTTTATCTGGTCGCCAATCCCGGGATCGATTTACGGACAAATCTTGCCAGCTATACTCAAGCGGAACTGCAGGATTTGCGTACGATGGTGCTGAATGACCATCAGGATGGTTATAGTTATCAACACTTGGAGGATGGCTTGAAATCGGACCAGATCATGACTGCCCTCAAAGATGGGAAAGGAATACCTATGTCGGTGAGTGTGACAGGACGGATAAGCCTGAATAAAACCAAAGCTGGTTCTGAGGGAATTGCGCAGGGCAATTTGGTATTGGATGACGGGTCTGATATTTTCAGCCTTGTCCGCGCTGTTGCTAAAGTCCGCCTGATCTGCCGGGTGAAGAATGAACTCCCAAGTAATAATTTAAATCTGGATGTGTTTGAGATAAAACAGGCAAACAAACAATCCTTTCTGTTCTCCAAATATGTCGTGACGGATGGCAGGTGGACGATCGATTATCCTTCCATGACGGAAGCGGCTGTTTTAACGAGGACTGTCGGATATGTGTGTGGCAAACAAGAAAATTTTTTGGAAGACTGGAAGGAGTTTGATCGGGGAACGCATTATTTGTATGAGAACTATTTTGGCCCTACTTTGCCGGGCGATACGAAGGAAGGGTTGATTGATGAGACGAAGTATAGCCGGATACATGTCGTTTTGAGTGACGGACGCGATAAAACTTTTGCTTTGCCCTATTTAAAACGGAATGACTATCTGACGGTTCGGATCAATATGAGTGCTTCCGACATTATCTGCGATATAAAGCCGTGGGAAAAAGAAGACATTTATCCTGATTATACTGATACGACAAACTGAGGTGAATATGAAATATCAGATACTGCATAGAACAATTTTTTGGCTGGCTGCTTTATCGCTGGTCATCGGATGTACAAAGGAGTTACCCGTTGATGAAGAACTCCCTGACGAGGGTAAATTTACGCGAATTGTGCTCAGTCCTTCCAGCTTTGCGAAGGCTGGCGATCCACATGCTCCGACAACAGGGAATGAGGATGGTATAAAATCGCTCGATGTTTACGGAATCGTCCGGGGAAGTAATTCTATTGTTAATATATTCCATGCTCCGGGTGTCGATCCGCTGGGAACCGGGCAAGTTTGGGGGGAGATCAAAGGAGATACAGCTGTTATCATGAGTTCACTCTTTGAGAGTAATATGAGAGGAGATGAAATTAAATATGTGAATATATATGCCATTGCAAATATAAAGCAGTTAGAATCTGCCTATACTGGTATTTTTAGCTCTTTTGATAAGTATAATAGCCAGATAGCTACTGCGGTACAAAAATATTTGCGGAACCGTCAACCGATCGGCCAGAACGTTGAAGATATATTAAAGAACCTGGTCGTAAAAGTCAATGGCCTTTCGACAGCCCTCGACTATCCGGTTATGGCGCAGTCGATGAAAGTGGAAGGCGGCGTATCCTTTCTTCATATGCCGTTGGAACGGCTTTATAGTCGCATCGGTTTTTCCTTCCTGTTTACCGGCAATTCCGGTGACAAGATTAAAATCGACCGGATTACCATCGATAAGACAAGTAGCCAGAGTTATTTGTTTCTGGAAGAGAATGAGGCGGGCAAAACACCTTCGGAGTCTCTTGTATGGTCTGCCGACACCAATGGTCCGGGAGCGTTTAAAGATGCTGAAGGCGGAAGTTATACGAATGGGGAACAACCTATAGGAGGTGCCCTCGTCACCTTTTATGCAGAATCTTCCAGTGTGGCCCCTCTCTATTTCCGTACCTGCCAGTACCTTTGTGACGATGAGGCGGAGGCGCCTTCCATCACCCTCGACATTACCGTAACCGGTAATGGAAGTACAAAAGCACGTACACTGACCGCGCCCCTGTACAGCTCAGGGGGGATAGGAGGTAAAAAGCATTATGGTTTCCTGCGGAACCATTCCTATCAGGTAATTTCTACGATCAACACCAGTGCGCTTCAACTGGAAGACGTGACGGTTGAGATGCGCGATTGGAACGACCGTCCCTCGGTCGATATTCCCGAATTCAAATGAGTATTACGTAAATATCAGGCTATGAAATACAAAGATATCCCAGTTTGGTCGATTATACTTTCCTTCTTTTTCATCTTTGCCTCGTGCCGTGATGAGATGGCCGGTAAAAGTGGTGTCCTGGAAGTGGAAGAAGGGATTCCCGGTACGCTGACCCTGTCGGTCACTTCCGGCAATCCCGCCCTGCATGTGGTTACACGGGCTTCGGAAGAGGAAGAGAAACATATCTCATCGCTCTATGTCTTTATTCTGGATATGACTTCGACAGGTGGTCCGGCGACTCATCCGGTCCTGTCGAGAAAATGGTTTCCTGATACGCAGAGTTTCCCGCGTGATGTTTCCGGGAATATACAGGTCGGTATTCCTGCTGTCTCCTGCAACTCTGTTCGGATATTCGCCGTTGCCAATCTGAATACGGCTAACCAGTTGTCGAACAACAAAGAGATGTTGGAGGCTTTTCACAATGCAGCCAATGAAGCTGAACTGGAAAGTATAACGGCTCGGTTGGATGTGTTTAAGACGGCAACGGATGCGGAGCCGGAGAGTGGGAGGAGCCTGGCGCTGGTCGATCGGTTGCAGGGCAGTTTGCTTTCTGCCGGACATTACTCTTCTTCGCCGGATTATTCTCCTTATGCGAGTGCAGAACAGTTTGTACTGGATAGTGATGTCGCAACAGGCCGCTTAATAATGAAGAAAACTACGGGTGAGATTGTAAATGGGGCCATCCGGCTTCATCATCTGGATGCCCGGTTTAATTTCGTTGTGAAACTGGCGGACAGATTGCCGTCGGGCGCTTATTTCAAACTGAAATCATGGAAGGTGAAAAACCTACATATGCGGTCGTTTGTGCATTGGCAGCAGGATAGCCCCTGTTCTTCGGGAACAGAAGAGTTAGGAGGAACTACCGATATGAATGGTAATTATATCGACGAAACCTCTGCCGATGGCAAAGTAACAAGTAGCTTTACCTTTTATACGTTTGAAAACCGGCATGCTCCGGCTGCCCCTTTCACGAGTGTCGATAAGGTGAAAACAGCGATGGAGGCCGAAGGATTGTCGTGGAACGAAGATTCCGGCTTTACTTCCGATCAAGCATATATGTTACGTGAAAAGAAAAATCCGGACGGCAGTTTTAAATATGCACCCGGTAATGCCGCCTATGTCGTTTTGAAGGGTGAATATTATAATCCGGCGGAAAAGGTGCTGGGAGGCATTACGCAGCAATGTTCGGCAACTGTAACCTATCTCATCCATCTGGGATATATCGGGGAAGGGAATATGGAAAAATCAATGGCAGGCAGTTCTTCGGAACAGCGGGAGTTGGATAAACTGAACGACTACCGTATTTTGCGTAATTCGAATTATACTTATACGGTTACAGTCGGCGGAGTGGATAATATCCGGGTCGAGGCGGAGGCTGGTGGCGTTGAGAACCAACCCGCTGCCGAAGGGAATGTAGTCGATTCGGACTTCGATTTCCAGGCGGATGCACATTATGAACAGCGGCTGGTTAGACTGAATCTCAAGAGTGTTGTTGCGCGAATGAATCAGACCGGTGCCGGTTATTCTTATACAGTGAATACTCCTTTTACTTCCGGTCCGGTATCGGTGACGCTTCAGGATGACGGAGGCAGCGACCGGTCGATCATGCTGGATGACGGATGGGTACATTTTGCTTATCTGGGAAACGATATTTACGGAGGACTGTCGGAGACGCTGCACCGGCGGATAGAGGAAACCGGCGGGTACGGCTTGCCTTATACTTATACGTATGACCTGGAGCCGGGGGAAAGCTCGGTCAGTAATCCGGTACAGCTATGGGGACCTGTCGCTCTATTGCAACACCTGAAGTCGTGGATTAATATCTATAACGCGGAGTTAGCAAAAGGGAAAAAGATCGAGGGGCGTGAGGAAGATCCTTATATCGTGCTCGACGGAGGTGCTTATTTTTACCTCTACCGCTATTTCACAGTCTATGTCGATGAATATTATTATATCCAGGACCCGGTGACCGGAACGACTTCGAATACATTTTGGATGAGATTCTGTAATGCAGCCGACCGTACGATGAGTGTTTTTCAGGGAATGGATACGAGTGCCGATGGTCACAGTAGCTACACCCGTTCGGGCATGAATATCCGGCAACGTTCCATCCAGACCTTATATTCGCCGGGACAAAGCGGGCAACAACTGACCTACAAGGCTTTCGGTATCGAACATACGGACGAGTATGGAGGAAACTATAACATAACGTCTGACGCGCCTATGCTTTCCGCTTCTTCCACCTCTGCCGACGGGCTCGATAATACCTGTCGAGGACTTTGGGATAACAAAGTTCTAGTGATTGATGCCCTTGGTGAGTTTACCTGGAAAGGCGGGAACGGAATCTTTCCGGTGACCGATCGGACGTCCGATAGTGGTGCAGGGTGGCCTATGGCGCGAAGCAGTCGCTATGTCAATGTCGCTGCACTTTCACGCAACAGAGATAACAATCGCAATGGCCTGATCGACCTGGATGAGATTGTATGGTATGTGCCGGCTAAAGAACAGATGATGCACCTCTATGTTGGTACTTTCCTGATGGATGACCCGCTTTATCAGGCCCGTTTGCAGAAGGGGGATAATCTGTGTTATGCAACCAGCACTTTCGACGCATCGAAGGGACTGGCTATCCTGGTAGCCAATAAGGGAGCTGCGATCGACTGGATGAAAGACGGCTCATTCAGTGAGACGGACAGGAAGAATTGCTATATCCGGTGCGCTCGCAATCTGGGTACTCCGCCGGTGATGCAGGCACATGCACCTTATACCGGCACCGGCTATGCACATGAAGGTTTGGCGTTCGTCTCTCCGGCACCGGGTAGTACGGGTGTAAATTATATAATTACATATAATAAGCTAAGTACTACGGCACTGCGTTCGTATATCGGTGTCGGTTCATTGGGAAGTCATACACAGTTCCAGGCGGCCGCCCGTCCGTATCGTAGTTTTATCACGGCAAAACAATTACTTTACGGGGCAGGTAACTCTCCTGTCACTTGGAACGAGGCCCGTAACTTATGTTACAATTATTCGGAACAGACTGATCGCTCGGACAAAGGGACCTGGCGTTTGCCTAATTCCTGTGAGGCGATGGCTATGTTGTTTAAGTTTACGGATAATTTGTGGGATAAGACTGTCGGTCGGGTCATGTGGTCGTGTACCCGGTATAGTGGAAGCGCATTGTCTGTCGAGTATATTGGAGTGGAGTATGATAAGCAGGAGATAGTATGTGCGCCGGGAACGGATGTCGTAGGTTATGCCAGATGTGTGCGTGATAATAATGATGAATAAAGTCTATTATTTTGTATAATATCGGACAGTGTCTCGCAAAAACATCTATCTTTGGAAATCAATAGCTATAGGTGGGTTTATGAGGAAGAAATGCATATATGTAAGAGGGTTTTTTATTATCGTTAATCTGATCTTGTTGAGTGGATTTGATTACTGTTTGGGTATGAATAGTTTTGAAAATCAAAAGAAATCAGGTCAGGATAGTTTGTTGTCCGTTCTTCGGAATACAACGGATGTGAAAGTGAAACTAAAGTCATTGCTCGGGTTGTCTCGGCTGAACTGGGAAACGCCGGAAGAAGTCGGTTATCTGCAACAACTCATGGAAACGGCGGCTCCGGTCGATTCTATGAATCATTATTATTATGCCCTTTCCGGATTGGGACGTTATTATTGCAACCTGAATAAATTGGATAGCCTGCTATATTGGGGAGGGATATTCGATTCGGTAACGAAGGTTCGCAAGGAAACTCCTCATGAGGCGTTTGATTTCCTGAATTATTATTGTCGTTATTACCTGAATAATGAAGAATACGAGTTGGCGATGAATGAAGCCGTGCGTCTTCAGATGCTGTCGGATGAGACCGGTAATTTGCAAGGAACTATCTCGAGTAATGAATACTTGGGATTGATTTATATCATGATCGGTCGCGACCGGGATGCTGCGACCGCTCTTGAAAAAGGGATGAGCTTGCTGAAAGAGTCCGGGGGGCAACCTGATTATGAAATGCAACTGACGCCCTTCCTCTTGATTGCTTACCTGAGGCTTAATGAATTGGAGAAAATGAGGTCGCTCCTTGTTTATTATGAGTCTGTAATACATATGATGGAGAGTGAACAACCAGCTAAATGGATGAATTATCCGTTCCGGCAGAAGTATTGTTTCTTGTATTCCTATTATACGAACTTATATATTGCAGAAGATAAACCGAAAGAGGCGAAGAAGGCTATGCAACAGGCGTCTTCTTATGTGGACGATACGAACAGGAATGACCCTTTTCTGATCTCGGTATACAACCTGGCGATGGCCCGGTATTATTTTTATGTGAAAAAGTATCCCGAGGCGATCCGTGAAATAGATAAAGTATTGTCTGTCGATTATTCTACCGAACCTCTTAAATTGAAGGCTGAGGTACTGAAAGCGGCCGGAAAGAAAGAGGAGGCGCTGGTCTTTTACGATCAACTGTTGACGTTTGTAGAACAGATAAATGTTAAGGCTTTCACCCGCCAGCTAAACCAGCTCCGTACACTGCATGATCTGAATGAACAGAAAATACAGGAGCAACGCCTGGTTTACCAGAAGGAACAGTTATCTCAAAAGCAAACCCAACTGACTGTCTCGCTTGTCTTTTTCGGTGTGCTGTTGTTGCTGTTCTCTTTTTTACTTCGTTACGTTTACCATGTCCGCAAACTAAAGGATGACTTGCAAAAGGAACGCGGGGTATTGATCGATACGACCGATAAACTGCGTATAGCCAAAGAACAGGCGGAGGAATCCAACCGGCTGAAGTCCGCGTTTGTCGCCAACATCAGCCATGAGATACGGACGCCGTTGAATGCGATCGTCGGCTTTTCCGGTTTGCTGGAAGATGCGGACGAGGAAGAAAGGAAAGAGTTTGTCCGGATCATCAATAATAATTCGGACTTGTTGCTCGACCTGGTAAATGACGTTCTCGACCTATCGCGTCTGGAATCGGGGTCTTATAATCTGAACCTCAAAGAGTGCAATATTTATGCATGTTGTAAGGATGTTGAAAAGAGTGTGCAGCAGAAAATACAGCCGGGTGTAAACTTGACTCTGACCTGTTCGGAAAAGGATTTTGTCATGAAGACCGACATACTTCGTTTGCAGCAATTATTGCTGAACCTGTTGACCAATGCCGCCAAATTCACCGCTCAGGGAGAGATCAACCTCGATTATCAGGTCGACAAAGAGAAGATGCAAGTTATTTTCTCTGTCACGGACACCGGTTGCGGTGTACCTCCCGACAAACAGGAAAGCATCTTCAATCGTTTCGAAAAGGTGGATGAATTCAAGCAGGGAGCCGGTCTGGGCCTGCCTATTTGTCGTACGATCGCCGGACTTTTCGGTGGCACGCTAACTGTTGACCCTGCTTATACCGGCGGGGCACGGTTTATATTTGTGCATCCTATCTAACTGTCCAGTTTTCGATGAAAATTCCAGGCAGTCTTTCCAGATGTTTTATGTTGTCTGTAACCAGGATTAAGTTGTTATGAATAGCTGCACATCCTATTAAGATATCAAAATCATCAATTAATGTTCCTTTTCTTTTCAAATTAGCTTTGATATCCCCAAATAAAGGTAATGTTCCTGAAACGGAAATTACTTTGAAACGGTCTACTATAAAGGCAACATCTTTTAAACGTTCTTTTTTATTGTCACTGAATGATGCACCAAAATAGAGTTCTCCTAAAGTTATTTCAGATACATAACAATTTTCAGCTTTGGCTTTTAATATCGCCTCGCGAACACCATATTTGTTCTTAAGCATAGATATGCAGATATTGGTGTCTAACAGATAGCCTTTAGTTTTCATTAAAATTCGTCTATTATTCGAGTTTGGTTACTGGTTCTGCTTTCCCTTATTTTCTGAACTTCATCTTCAACAGAGGTTTCATCTTCCCAAGCTCCTGATAGTGCACCGAAAAAATCGGAAGATTTGGACGTGATTTTCTTTGAATGTGTATGCGTGTCTTTTAATGATTCAGACAATTTGCTGATTAAGTCTAATTTTATATCCGGACTTAATGGAGCCAACAGTTTCATATACCAATCTACGGGATTTAATGCCTGTTCCATAAAGTTTCTCCTTTCTTTTTTACAAAGATAGCTCGTTTGTTTTAAAGTGGCGGTATATTTAAGTTGTTTTTTGTTTTAAAGTGATGGTAAATGGGGAAATCAACTCGGTATAAATTCATAATCCGTTTGGAGAGTGAATAGGATTATCTATCTTTGTTTGCATGATGAATGTAAAGAATGTGATTCAAAATATACGTTTGCGCTGGGTGGTACTGGTGGTCTTGCTGGTGTTTATCCGGACGACTATGTCTTTTCCTGTGATGGGAGAGTGGTATGCCCGTACGGTCTATCCGGTATTTTCGGCGGTGTTGTCCTGTTTTTCTTCTCTTTTCCCCTTTTCAATCGGTGATTGCTTTATTTACGGCAGTATTGCCGGACTGGTAATATACCTGGTTTATGCGATTGTGAAACGGCGTCCGTGGTTGAGGACCATCGGGCGGATGGCGGAATTTTTGCTTTGGGTATATGTCTGGTTCTATATGGCCTGGGGGATGAATTATTTCAGGATGAACTTCTATGCCCGGGCGGAGGTGCCTTATGCAGCCTATTCGGAGGATAACTTCCGTTCGTTTCTGGCTGATTACACGGAGGCATTGAATGCTTCTTTTGTTCCTGTCGGGAAGATTGACAAGGCGGTCGTGGCGAAGGAGGTGGAGAAAAGCTACCGGGAAATAGCGAGACGTTTCGGCCTGGTCCGGCCGACGGCTTACCTGCATCCGAAACCGATGCTGGTTCCGGCCCTGATGAGTGGTGTCGGCGTACTGGGATATATGGGGCCGTTCTTTACCGAATACAATCTGAATCCGGATCTGCTTCCGGTCCAGTATCCTTTCACCTATGCTCATGAAATGGCACATGTACTGGGCATATCCAATGAGGCGGAGGCAAACCTGTACGGCTTTCTGGCATGTTCACGTTCCGAAGTACCGGAAATACGTTTCTCCGCTTATTTCGGTTTGTTGCCTTATGTGCTGGGCAATGCGTACCAGTTGTTGCCGGAAGAGGAGTTTAACCGTTGGAAAGAAACGATCTCTCCGGATGTGAAAGATGCCTACAACCGTAAAGTGGCTTATTGGCAGACATTATATAGCCCGACAATCGGCGATATACAGGACACAGTTTATAATTGGTTCCTGAAAGGAAACAACATTCCTTCCGGCCGTCAGAATTATTCGGAAGTGGTCGCTCTTTTAATGGCTCTGAATGCTTCCTCACGAGAAAAATGATCGCGTAACAAGCCAACAGAAGGATTCACACCGGTGAAAAGATAGAAAATAATGAGCTATCTACAGTGTCTTTTAAACAAGGCTCGCCTTGTGCCGTAGGCTTTCTTTTGCCGTCAGTTTCAACTGACGGTTTTAAATACAGGAGGCAAA
>OGXT01000648.1_pt1 | contig 40882 bp, 34 predicted proteins | sample 1576361 | NCBI WGS metagenome assembly OGXT01 (sample SAMEA3541514, study PRJEB24748) | human gut metagenome | biome: human gut; feature: human-associated habitat; material: faeces | place: China | collected 2012 | reverse complement strand
TCTGCTCTGCTCTGCTCTGCTCTGCTCTGCTCTGCTCTGCTCTGCTCTGCTCTGCGGTCAGTATATCGCTGTGCATTCAACCTTGTCAACCCCTGTTTTCAAAAAGAACACAAAGCTGCTGATGGCAGAAAAAGCAACATTTTTTTCTGGCAACTGGCTGACCCAATGGGTCCCTATAGCTTTGCGTCACCGGCTTGCGCCGGGTTTGCTTATGAACTTGATAGCAGATATTATACCATATAAGTCATCGATGAACAAGTCAAAAGTCAGAATAAATAAAAACAAGTTCCCCAGCCGGGATATGAACTGCACCCCATTTGTTAGACAGTATGATATACTATCTAACAGATGAGGTGATTTATTATGTCAAGAAGAAAACCGAACAAACGATATACGCCGGAATTCAAGAAAATGGTTGTAGAAACCATGAAAAAAGAACATCTGAGTATCTATGCAACGATGCAGGAATTCGGAATTAACGACCATAAAATTATAGAGCGTTGGGAGCGCATTTATTTGGAAGAAGGGCCGGAAGGCTTGACGGTTGAGCGACGGGGCCGCGGCAGCACCGGCCGCCCAAAGAAACTGCCGAAAGAGGCAGAAGAAGATCTGCTGGCCGAAGTGCAGCGACTGCGTGCGGAGAACGATTACCTAAAAAACTTGCAAGCCTTGGTTTTGGAAGACGAGCGACGCCAGCGCAGAAAACGCAGGTAGTTCAAAAGCTGAGGCAAAGACATTCTCTGGATATTCTTCTCTCAATGCCAGCCAGCGCAAAATCAAACAGATTTATCTTGTTACAGCCACAACCATTGCACTGGCCTGCACGCTGGCCATGCCTGCTTTTGCGGCCAATGACCCGCTGGCCACCATCAATGCCCTTAGCGATTTTGTGTTCAGCGCCATCAAGGCAATCGGGGCGATTCTGCTGGGGTTTGGTATCGTGCAGATTGGACTTGCCCTGAAAGGCCACGATGCCAGCCAGCGTGCGCAGGGTTTTATGACCTTTTTCGGCGGCGTGGTGATTTACTTTGCAAAGGATATTCTGGATATGATTCTGAAATGAAAAATACTTGATTTTCTCCAGCGTATCTGATATTATTGGATATGGTGGTGAAAATATGATAAAAACTACTGCGATGTTGTTGCAAGAATTGCAAAGCTACAGAAATCCGCGCGATAAGCTGGCCCGCATGGTGCAGAACAAAGAATGCATTCCGATTATCCAAGGACTGTACGAAACAGATTCCTCTACACCCGGATATAGGCTTGCAAACTGTATCTGCACCCCGTCGTACCTGTCCTTTGAATTTGCACTGTCGTATCATGGCCTTATTCCGGAAGCAGTGTACAACTTTACTTCGGCCACTTTTGAGAAGAAAAAGAAAAAAATTTATAAAACTCCTTTTGGTATATTTACCTATCGGGATGTTCCATCTGCTGTATATCCTTATGGTATTACTTGTTTCACAGAGCAGGGGTACGCAATTCAGATTGCAAGCCCGGAAAAGGCGTTGTGTGACGAACTCTACATCCAATCACCTGTAGCAAGTCAAGGCGAACTAAGGGAATTGATGTTTGATGGATTGCGCATAGATTGGGATGCTTTTTGCAAACTCAGCGTGGAGGACGTCGCTTTCCTCAGCGGGAAGTACCATTGCACTAATATTCAGAAATTACAAAAGATTATGGAGAAAATCGCATGAACACAGTAATAGAACAAATGCTGCGCAAATATGACAGCAAAAATATCTATGACCAGAAAAATGCTATGAAAGAGGTCATGCAGGAAATCGTTCTGTATGGGTTGAGCCGTGCTGGGTTCTTCAGGGAAGCTGCATTCTACGGCGGAACAGCACTGCGTATTTTTTATGGGCTTGACCGTTTTTCAGAAGATTTGGATTTTTCACTTATGACAAGTAATCCGAGCTTTGATTTGAAAGCTTATTTTCCCGAACTTGAGAAAACCGTTCGCTCTTTCGGATTAAATGTTGTCATTTCTGAGAAAGAGAAAAACAAAGAATCCGCCATTCGTTCTGCATTCTTAAAGGGAAACACCAAAGAGCATTTCTTGCTTTTTTACGCGGATGAAGTAACGGCAAACAGTATCACCAAAAACGAGGCTCTTAAAATCAAATTTGAAATTGATACCATGCCGCCAGCATTTGCAACATTTGAGAGGCGGTTCTGTCTTGCGCCAATGCCGTATGAAATAAATCTCTATGATGAACCATCTCTTTTTGCAGGGAAAATTCATGCAGTACTATGCCGTGCATGGCAGAACCGCATAAAAGGGCGCGATCTCTATGATTATGTGTTTTATCTCTCTAAAGGAGCTACCGTCAACCAGAAACATTTACAGGCTCGCCTGATGCAAAGTGGTGTTATTACAGAAAATGATGCTTTTGACATCTCGGTAATTCGCTCTATGCTATGCGACCGCTTTGCTTCCATAGACTATAATCAAGCAAAGCAGGATGTGATTCCATTTATACGCGATACATCCGCTTTAGATATTTGGTGCAAGGAATTCTTTACGCAAATCACAATGCAACTTAATTAAGAAATCATGACCGTTTTGCTTTTCAGCAAGGCGGTCGTTTCTTTTATCCGAAAGAGGGTGGAACTTTGAACCAAAACTGGATCGTAGAAAATCTAAACAACGCCTTTTCCACTTGGAATGGCAAACTAACAGAGCTTTGGGGGCTGGTGACAACCAGCCCCCAATCTTTTAAGGGCGGGGCTGTGTGGGGCGTTATGCAAAGCCTGCACAGCGCCATGGTCGGCATAGGCTATGCGCTGATTGTGCTGTTCTTCGCTATATCGTTGTTCAAGAATACCATGAACTTTCACGAACTCAAGCGCCCCGAAGCGGCATTGCATTATCTCATCCGCTTTGTGGCCGCCAAAGCCTTGGTGGGATACGGCATGGACATCATGCTCAACATCTTTTCCATCTGCAACGGCGTGGTCAGCGATATGGCTGCCGGTATGGGCGGCATCTCGCAGGCGATGGTCACACTGCCCGGTGAGATACAGTCTGCCATTGAAAATGTCGGTTTCTTAGCCAGCATCCCCTTGTGGCTCGTCACGATTCTTGGAAGTCTGTTCATTACCGTGCTGTCGTTCGTGATGATCCTCACCGTGTACGGGCGGTTCTTTCGCTTGTATATGTACACGGCGCTGGCTCCCTTGCCGCTGGCGAGCTTTGCCGGGGAAAGCACACAGTCTGTGGGTATTTCTTTTGTAAAAAGCTATATCGGCGTGTGCTTGGAGGGCGCTGTCATCGTGCTGGCCTGCATCATTTATTCGGCGTTTGTCAGCACACCCACGGTGACTGGTGGTGAGCCGACCACAATGGTGTGGAGCTATCTTGCCGAAACCGTATTCAATATGCTGGTTCTGGTCGAGCTTGTGAAAGGCTCCGACCGCATTATTCATGAAATGATGGGGCTATAAGCTATGCAGAATCCAATCAACAAAGAAATACGCCACTATCAAGAAGAAATCTTTATGGACCTAACATTGCGCCAGCTGATCTGCTCCGTTATCGCCATCGGCGCAGCCGTCTTAGCGTATCTGACGTTGGAACCGGTGTTGGGGCGGGAAACCGCCAGCTGGGTTTGCATCGTGGCTGCCGTGCCGATTGCCGCCGCAGGGTTCTTCCACTATGACGATTTGAATTTTGAACAATTTCTGGTTGCTGTAGTGGAAAGTGTAATCCTTGGCAGCAGTTGGCGGTTATGGAAAACCGAGTATGATTTGTCCAAACCAAAACACAAAAAGAAGGTGAAAAAGTTTGCGATTAATTAAATGAATATGCCTCCACACGCAGAACGCGGGGCAGCTACAAAATTCCGACTTCTGTGCAAAAGTCCATCCCGATTGATGAAATCTATGCGGACGGCACTTGGCGCTCCGGCGAGGTGTACAGCCAGATGTGGAGTGTCTCCGACATCAACTATGCCATGCAGAGCGACAATAAAAAGCAGGACATTTTGGCAAAGATGGGCAGGATTTATTCTAATATTCCTACCGACTGCTGGGCGCAGCTTTGCATTGTCAGCCAGCGCATGGACGAGATTTCCTTTGAGCGAGATGTTCTGTACCACCGCGCCAATGATGGTCTCGACGCATACCGCGTCGAACGCAATCGCCTGATGAAAGCCTACGCCAAAGAAATCGGCAATGTGAAACAGCAAAAGTACCTGATTCTCTCCACCAACAAGCAGAACAGCAAGGATGCCCGCGAACGGCTGAATCAGGTGCAGCGGAATATGCTGGGCGAGTTGTCCAACATTGGCTGCAAAGTCTGTGCGCTGGATAACAACGCCCGGCTGGAAGTGCTGCACAACTTTTTCCGCATCGGAGAGGAAACGCACTTCCAGTTTGATTTTGACAACTGCACCCGATTGGGACAGGATTTTCGGGATGCCATTGCGCCGGATTCAATGCGCTTTTGCAAAGACCACATCGAGATTGACGATTCCTATGCCAAGTGCATGACGATTGCCCAGTATCCGCAGCAGTTGGACGATAAGTTTATTGCGACACTGCTCCAGCAGGTGCCGTACATCGTTTTGTCCATTGCCATTCAGCCTGTGGAAACCGAGGACGCTTACCGCGAAATCGAGGATTCCCGGATGAAAACCGATGCCGAAAAGGTGCGGTTTAATCGCAAAACGGTGGAGAATCTTGACTTTGTGGCCACTGTGCCCTACAAGACACAGGCACAGGAGAAGAACATCGAATATATCCGAACGGAAATGGCCGAGCATGACCAGCAGATGTTCTTGGTGTTGTTATCCGCGGCATATTTTGCCGACACACTGGACGAACTCAAAGCAGAAACCGCTGCACTAAAAGCCACGGCAGCGAACTTCAATTGCCGGTTTACCGAGCTGCGTTTCCAGCAGGAACGAGCCTTTAACACGGCCATGCCGTATGGCCTGCGGCGCATTGCCAGTGTGCGCACTATGCTTACCAAGGGGTTGTGCGCCCTTGTGCCGTTCAATGTACAGGAGGTGATGGACGCGGGCGGTATGTTCTATGGTGTTAATGCTGTATCCGGCAACTTGATTGTCGGCCTGCGTTCCGAACTGCCGAACGGAAATGGTATGGTGCTGGGTACCTCCGGCAGCGGCAAATCGCTGTTCGTAAAGCTCGAAATTCTGATGTTGTATCTTCGTTTTCCGAATGCAAAATTTTATATCGTAGACCCCGAAAACGAATACGCTCCTTTGGTACACGCTATGGGCGGCGAGGTAGTAGACATTTCACCAATCAGCGAAACGCACTTCAATCCGCTGGATTTCTACCCCGATGGAAAGAGTAAGATTCTGCCGCAAAATGCGAAGTCGGAATTTGTGCTTTCTCTGTTCGAAAAGGTGATGGAGGGAAACATGATTCCGGGCGACAAAAGCCTGATTGATCGCAGCTTGAAAAATATCTACAAGCCGCTTGTGGATTCACACTATACCATACCTTGCCCCACACTGGTGGATTTATGGAAAGACTTACTTGCACAGCATCACCCCAGAGCCGAGCAACTTGCCTTGGCAATTGAGATTTTCGCAAAAGGTAGCATGAAAGCTTTTGCGCAGCCCACGAATGTGGATATGTCCAACCGTCTGATTTGCTTTAACATCAATCGTTTGGGTGAGCAGCTGAAACCGGTGGCGATGATTTCCATGCTGGAATTTATTAACACTGCGGTTATGAACAGCAACCGCAAGGACGCAACCGCAGCCACTTGGGTATACTTTGATGAAATCTATCTGTTGCTCCGCGATGAGGAAAGTGCAAAGTTTCTGTACCAGAGCTGGAAGCGATTCCGCAAATATAACGCCTATGCCACCGGCATTACCCAGAACGCGCAGGATTGCCTGACCAACGATACCGCCTGCGCGGTATTGTCCAACAGTGAATTTGTGGTAATGCTGCGCCAGACAAAGGACATTCTGCCGCTGCGGAAACTGTACGGTCTGTCAGAGCCGCAGCAGGAATACCTGAAACTGGCCACTGCCGGGCAGGGGATTCTGAAGATGGGCAATAACATAATCCCGTTTGAAAATAAGCAGCCGACAACAGGTAAGGTGTATAAGCTGATAAGTACAAAGCCGGGAGAGGTAGAGTAACTATGCGCAAAACAAAAACGGCGGGCCGAGGCCCGCCGATAAATCCTCAAAAAAGAATTTTGCCCTCAGGGATTTTATCGATTTCTGTCACCTTGCGAATTACTTTACAGGGAACACCTGCTGCAACGACCCCGGCAGGAATATCGTGCGTAACGACGCTCCCTGCGCCAATTACAGAGCCTGCACCGATTGTTACCCCGCCGCAAACCGTTGAATTTGCCCCAATCCAAACATTATCCTCCAGCGTGATGGGCGCAGAAGTGCCGATACCTTGACTACGCTGTTGCGCATCTACTGCGTGACCAGAGCAGGCAATGCATACGCCCGGCGCAATAAAAGCGCCTGCACCAATGTTGACAGGAGAGGTGTCCAGAATCACGCAATTATAGTTGAGAACGGCAAACCCATGAAAATGGATGTTAAAGCCGTAATCGCAATGGAAGTCCGGCTCAATGCCAACCATCGGGGAATATGTTCCGAAAAGCTGTTTCAAAATTTTCTGCCGCTTGTCAGCCTCCATCGGGCCAGTTTTGTTATACTCCCAGCACAGCTGTTTTGCTTTCAGCTGCGCCTCTTGGGGGAGGTTTTCGTAACCGCTTGCATACGCAGCCGGGCGTCGGATAATATCTAGCGGATTCATTTTGTTTAAGCCCCCTACTTATTCGGCAAACTGGAAGTTGTCCCAGTCCGTTTCTGCACGACATTGCTAAACTATCTTAATGTACCCAAATGTTATTTTCCAAATCCCTCAGGTAGGACTTGTATAGGTCAATAAGCGTTGGCGTTTTCTCACCGTCAGGAAAGCTCAACAAATACCCGTCCTCGGTTTCGTGAAAGCCTATAATGCCGTGTAGTCCGGCCATCTCTGCCACCTTGACCAAGGTGTGGTAGTCATACTCGGCAGCACTGATATAAAGCGTCATTTTGGTATCCCCTTATCATAGTACTGTTTTCTATTTTACACCCACAACCCGCTGTGCGACAAGGCATAGCGGGATTTTTATTTCAAAGGAGTTGTTACTATGCCCAAAGAAAACAAAATCCGCGTTTTATATGTTCAGCCGGGAAAATACCCGGAGGAACATATCATTGAAAACAATTTGAAATCCATGCAAAAACTTGTGGACGGCGATATTGAGGGTGTGTACCCTTGGCGGGATTACGCTTGCATTGTTTGTAATGATGAGGGAAAGCTGAACAATATGCCACTGAATCGGCTGCTCGAAGATTATGATATTCTCGCGGGCAGCTTTTTTGTTTGCGGTCTGCGCGATGGAGATTTTACCAGCCTGACGGACGAACAGTTCAAACGCTATGAAAAGCTGTACCATGATCCTATCATTTTTACGGATACTCCGCTGGGAATCTACCCTATGAAAGCCACGCCGCAGCAGTATACCCGCGTGATGAACGATATGCAAGCTCGCAAACAGGTCCGCCACAACCGGGATAACCACAATGAGCGCTGACGACCGCAGCCGCAATTTGGTGCGGCGCAAGATGATGCAATCCGCTGTGCGCGGCAGTGCTCAAAGGGCTAAGCAAGCGGCCACAGCGCCGGATACCGATACCACCGACTACGGGGAACAGGCTATCCAGAATAGAGCCGAACAAGTGGTTGGCACAGCAGAAAACGCAGCCATAAGCACCGCCAGAATCAGCTATAAGCAATTCCGCGTTATGCAGGACAAGCGTGAACAGCGGCAGAAAAGTACGGAAAAGGCCGCCCCTGTTGCTAAAAGCCAGACGGCCTCGCAACCCACCATAGAGGTTCTTTCCCAGCAGGAACGCCGCGAACAATTCAAGCGCGGGCGCTTTCGGGCGATTGCCATAGAAAAAGCCAAGCCCCAAACGCCCAAGGCAGACAGTGCGTTACCGCAGGAACAAATCTCCCAAAGCCAGCTGATAAAGACAAGGCAGCAAAGCCTGAAACGCCAGCACTTTATTCGGGAGGCTGTGCGCAGACACTTCCAAAGGCAAGCCGAACAACGCGCTGCCACAAGTATCACCGCCCCAATGCGTATCGAAAGCCCCACCTTGCCGGGAATGACCTCACCCCAAAAGGCAGCTGCCACCCGATTGCAAGCCCTGTTTCGCTACCTGATGAGTGCCATCAGGGTGCTGCTTGCTCGTGCAGCCCGGCAGGCAGCTGCAACGCTGTTGGCCCTGCTCGGCGCCGGCGGCGTGGTGCTGGTGTTGGCCATGGTCATCGGCGCTGCTGCGGCGGTGATCGGCTCACCAATGGGCATTTTGTTTGCCGATGAATCCGGCGACCCGAACAGAATCCGCATTGCGGAAATCGTTGCGGAAACCAATGCCGACTTTGGTGAAGCCATCAACGAAATCGTAGCTGCCCACCCGGAGTGCAGTGAAAGCACCATCGAATATGACTACGAGGACGGTCACACTTGGGCAAACTATTGGCCCGAAGTGCTGGCCGTCTTTGCGGTTCACACCAATCTTAATTCCGACAGTGATGTGGTTGTCATCGACGAAGGCAAAAAGCTGCTGATTCAGAATACCTTTTGGTCCATGCACCAAATCACTTCAGAAATCGAAACCGTAACTACCACACCGGAGCCGACCGAGGACGAACCCGACCCGGAGCCGGTTACGGAGTACATTCTGCACATCACGGTCAGCAGCAAATCGGTGGACGCGCTGGCAGACCTGTATCGCTTTACGCAAGACCAGCGGGACATTTTGCACCAGCTGCTATCCGAGGAAATGCGCCCCAGCCTGCTTGCTCTGTGCGGCGGGATTGCTGTTGCTGATGGCGAGTTGTGCTGGCCGCTGCCGGGGCACACTTATATATCCTGCCACTTCGGGGAAGTGGACGCCTTCGGCAACGCCGGGCATCGCGGCACGGACATTCCCGCGCCGGAAGGCACACCCATTCTGGCTGCTCACAGCGGCACGGTGCTGGTCAGCGGCTGGAACGACAGCTACGGCAATCAGGTGCTGCTGGACAATGGTGCCGGGCTTTCCACACGCTATGCCCACATGACAAAAACAGCCGTTACGGCTGGTGAAACCGTAACGGCAGGGCAGGTGATTGGCTATGTTGGTTCTACCGGCGACAGCACCGGTAACCATCTGCATTTTGAAGTCATGCAAAACGGTGTGCGCTGTAATCCGCTGAGTGTAGTGAATCCCCAATAAAAAAGATGCGTATTTTGCGATTTTGATTGCAAGCGTTTTTGTTGCTGAAGTGAGCAGCCCTGTTTTACACAATCAAAAATAGGGCTGCAAGCAACTTTCGTCAACTTGCAGCCCTAGATTTAGAATGTTGGCTGACAACGAACCGCGATGCGCGCATTGCCGCTGTAGTCACAGGTGAAAAGCGTTAAGGCATATTCGCCGGATGTCATTTCATCTACAGCCGTAGCATTCAGCGTTTCCAAAGCCATAACCTGATAAGTATAGGTGTTTCCGTCCATGGTTTTCAGCATGACTTCATCGCCTTGCTGTAAATTACTCAATTTCCCGAAATGCCGCCTGTAATTATGGCCTGCAATCACAAGATTTTCTGTATCTACAGCACCGGAATATCGGCAGACAGTATCCTTCAGCAGAGCATCGTCAAAGCGATTATACACAGGCAGTTCCAGCCCCAAGGCGGGAATAGAAAGTGTTCCGAGGAAGGTTTCATCGTCTGCACCTTTGGCGATAGCCGAATCCTGTGTCTGCTGCGATTGCTGCATGGTCACTTCGGTCAGCAGATTTTGTGCTGCTTCGTCAGCACGGTTTGCATCGTAGTAGTTGTAACCCCACAAACCGATTGCCGTAAGCAGAAGCAAAATGCCAAGCACTGTGCAATAATGGCCAAGCTTATTTCTCATGGTCAGACTTCCTTTGCAGCCAGCCGCCCAACAGAATCAAGCTCAGGCCCATTGCAATCAGAATCGGTATTGGCCAGTTCAGCTGCCCTGTCTGCGGCAGCTTGGCTTTAGGCGTTTCCGGTGTGACTGTAGGCGTAGGCACCGGAGAAGATTCCGGTGTTGGGCTTGCACTGGGCGTAGGCGAAGGCCGCGGCCCGTCAATATGGGCGAACTTTTCATCTACCTCAATATCCTTGAATACCTCGCCATCTTCAATGATGGGCAATGTTACAAGGTAGGGGTCGAGGATGTACTCCTGATTGGCAGGCGCAACCTGCGTGCGAGCCACAAGATAAAGTCCCGGCTTCAAATTCGAAAAAGTCAGCTTACCATATTTATTGGTCACGCCGGTTTCATCCGGCACAGCGACTTTCGCGAGCTCTTTAGCGATAGCAAGCCTCTCGGAAGCCGAGGTTGTAGGCCAATCACAATCGTAATCGCGGTAAGTGTCTACAATGTTGTAGGTCACATCCAGCGTATCATCGTCAATCGACTTGTGAGCAATCAGGGTCAGCTCATAAGTATCCCCAGCCAGAAAGTAAATGGAACCATCGTCCTCACGGTAATGTGCATCCAGCGTAATGGAATAGTCATCATCGTCGTAGCGGTTATGCGCTGCATAGGCAACCAGCTGAAAAGAGAACGCGAGTACAACAGCAAACAGCAAAGCGCAAAGCCTGCGGACTTTTGGTAAGCTCATGTTCTCATCTCCTCTTTTGGGCTTTGTGCCATATCAGCATCACAAGCCACCGTAGTATGATAATGGCAAGAATTACCGCCGCACCAATCAGGCCATGCCGGAATTGAATCGGCAAAGTGTAAAACCAGTTCTTGGGGCTTTGATCGGCGGCTGCCTGCTCCATCTCCTGCTCTGAATAGGGGATTCTTGTTCCCCGCACCAGCAGCCGGTGTGAGTTGACACCGTAAGGTGTACAGGTAATCAGTGTTACATAGTCCTCACCGGGAACAATAGCCAGCGGCTGTGTTTCGTCCGGCAGAACCGTAAGGATCTGATCAACCTGATAAGCCAGCGTGTGCCCCAGCACTTTGATATAGAACTGGTCGCCAACCTGCATTTGGTCAAGGTCGGTAAAAAGGCTCGCCGTAGGCAATCCACGATGCCCGGAAAGCGCCGCATGGGTGCTTTCACCGCCAACAGGCAGTGAGGTAGTTTCCATGTGCCCAACACCCACCTGCAAGACAGATTCTGAGGTGCCGTGATAAATGGGAATGGTCGTGTTCAGGCGAGGAATTATGATATAACCCATCATACCGGTGTCATCGATGTTCAGCAGCTGCCAATAGGGGCCGCTTTTGTCGCCGTCTTCGGTATTATCGATAATATCTACGCCATCGCTCTGCTGCGCCAGCTGGCGATTGTATTCCTGCGCTTCGGCCAGAAGCTCGTCCAGCTGCTGCTGTTGAAGCTTGCTGACCGAATCATCGTAGGAGGCGGTTGTGCGGCTGCCGTGGATCTCTGCCAGATATTCACTTAATGATGGATAAACGAGAATGCCGATGCCCACCAGAATGACCAGCAGACGGGCAAGCCCGCGCAGCCTGTCTTTCATTTAGCGGTTTTCCTTCTTCTTTTTGGGGGCAAACACACCCAGCAGAACCACGGCAACGCCCAAGATGGTCAGGCCGATGGTACCAAAGCTACCGGTTTCAGGCAGCATAGTGCCCTTCATATTCTGAACAGGAACCGTGGTATCATTTTTGGTGTTCGGTTTTCCGTTATCAATGGTATAAGTGAACTGGCTGAAGTCGTCTGCATCGGGAGTAATTACAATAGTCACGGGCTTGGTCAGCTTGTTGTAACCGGAGGGAGCTTTTGTCTCGACCAGATAATAAGTGCCAGCCTTCAGACCCTTGATGGTAATTTTACCGGTATCCGGAGTGGTAACTTCCGTTACAGAATCTGCCTCGGTTTCATCGGTGCCCTTGATGTGATAAACCAGCGTGTTGTCCTGCGTATTTTCTTTCACGAGATCAATGGCAGCGCCATCCGCAGTTGCACGCAGTTCAAAGGTGGCACCAGCCAGCTGTTTATGAGTATTTCCCTCAGTCACAGCAAATTTATCGATGTCGATCTGGTAGGTATAAACCTTACTCACATCAGGGTTGGACTTGCCGGTACCATCAGTGCTCGGGTCATTGCTGTACTCAAGATACACAGTGTTCTTTGCGGGATTATCTTTAACGGCATCCTTGGTGATTTTTGCGGTGTAAGTCACAACGATTTCGGCACCGGTAGTTGCACCCGTAACATTTTTCAGGTTGTTAAAGGTCACGGTCAGTTCTTTGCTTGTGCCAGAAGGCTCGACCACAGTATAAGCGGTATCCTTGGCCACTTCGGCATCAGCCACAGTCACTTTCACAGACTTTGCGTTAAAAGCAAGACCATTGGTCAGAGTATCATGGAACACAAACTTATAGCTATTGTAATCCGTCATGTCAGGAACTTTGGCGGTCAGCTTAAAGGTGACGGTATCGCCGACCTGAGCAGAGCCATTGCCCTCAAAGGTACCGTCCTTGGAGGTCTGCACCTTTTTCTCCACGGTGGGGAAGGTGCTCTTGATCGTCACTTCGGTCTTGGCACCGGTCTTAGGGACATTGGCAAAAATAGCATCGGTTGCGCGATTGTTGTTGCCGGTAGAACCGCCTTCAGGGAACACCAGATAATAACCAGCGGTCAGATTTTCAAAGGTCGCCACGCCCTTGGTGACATCGGTCGGATCATTCGCAGAAGTAGCTACTGCAGGGGTGGACAGAGAGCCGAGATCGGCTTTATGCTCTCGCGCCCATTTCTGAGCATCGTGAGCCAATGCTGCCAATGTGCCGCTTTCATTTGTATCGTTGGTAAGAGTTTTGATGTAGGCGACTACGGCGTCACTCAATTCACTGTCTGCAATGTTGTCGGCTGTAACAGTTTCACTAGTAATGCCGCCAGCCTGTTTGACTGCGCTGAAACGACTTGCATCAGTAAAGAAAGATTTCCATTCCTTATCAAGCGTATAGCTATCAAAATCGTCCTTGCTACCTTCACCTTCCGTGATACGGGCAGTGAACATACGGATTGCCGTCACATTTTTGCCGGTTCCTGCACTCTCACCTTCACCGGGAATCCACAATCTGGAACCAGTCACGGTAAGCGTACCAGTTTTCTGAACCTCGCCAGTGGCAGCAAATGCCGTCAAAGACAGGCACAGAGACAACATAACAGCCAGCAACATTGCGGCTGCGCGTTTAATGTGTTTCATACGAAACTTCCTTTCAGTTTATACATGGTTTGTAGCGTTCGTCCATTCCTCTTTACTCAGTGCGCCTCCCTTCTGCCCTTGCGCTTGCGTGGTACAGAAAGCGCAAGCAGCAGAATCCCTACACCAACTACCACATACAGCCAGTCGCCCGTACTGCCTGTATCCGGCAGCATGGGGTGATGGGTGTTGGTGATAGTTGCATGATAAGTCTTTTCGTCATAGGTGGAGCCCGTCAGGGTATAACCCGGAACGGTTTCTTCCTCAAACAAATAGACATAGTAGGCTTCAATCGTATCCGTTACGGTGCCATCGGCAGCCTTCTTATACTTCAGCACGGGGGCATTTTTCAGCACCGTGCGCCAAGTAGAAGCATGGCCGGACTCTACATCGTCCTTGGTCATGATAATGGTTTTGTAAAGGGTCTTGTTACCAGCCGTGCCATCCGGCGTAAACTCCTGCTGATAAATGTTGATCTTGATTTCATCGGGGCGCTTGCCATCGATATTCGCAAAGTCTTTCCAGATTTTGCTGATGGTTAAATCCACATATTTCTTGCAGGGGTCTGCGGTGTCAGCCGGTTCTGTAATTGTACTGTCCGGATTGTCGGTGTTGGCAGTGTCCAGCATCAGCACAGCTTTTGCCGGGCTTTCATAGGCTGCCAGATCTGCGGTAGTAGCCGCTGCGGCATCTTCCATCTTTGCATCTTTCAAATCCGAAAACTCGGTGATTTTGTCCAAATGTAGCACATCGTATCGGTTATAGTCCGTGCCGGTGGAAGTATCTTTTTCTGCGCTGCCGAATACATCCTTGTTTGCCTTGGCAACATTTTTCAGCGCCTCGTTGAAAGCACGATAAATGGAATAGTGGTTGTTGTTGCCCTCAATCGACTTGATGGTATTGAAGCTGTAAACCGACTTCAAATCATTCACGCCGGTAAAGGGTCCGACCAAGCTTGCTGTGCCGCGCACCACATCGCAGAGGGTCATGGTGCTGTTCTTGACCTGACCTTCATGGTTTAGGCCAATAAAGCCGCCGGAATAGCCATCCGCATCTTTGCCGTCTACATCATTCCCGGCACCGCCCGCAAATACATCGTATCCGGAAGAAATGCCTGTAACGCTGCAGCCGTCAATGTCGGTTCGGTTGCCCTTGATAAGGTTGATTTTTACATTGGAGATTTTGTCTTTATCTATGCCGCCTTTTTCCGTACAGGGCAGTTCAATGACCGAGTCACCGATAGTGATAATGGCAAGGTCGCTTTGACCGGGTCCCGCCTTCTGGTTGAGTGCAACGCCGATTTGCAAACCAAGCAAAGAAACGGCAAGCGTTTTGCCATCGGCCAAGAGTTTAACTGTAAGCACCCAGCCCAAATCAACATTCAGTACACCTAGGTTTTGCAACTTACCCACATATAGGATGCTCAGCAGCTTATTGACAATCTCAAAGACAGTGTTCAGCAGTTCGGATTGCAATTCAGCTGAAACCACATAGTTCATATCGGTCTTGCCGATAAATCCGCCTGCAATTTGACCGCTGGTGACCTGTTTAAGCGCCGTGGTGCTGCAGCCATTGATTTTGGCAAGGTCTGCATATCCGGCAAAGCCACCCGCAATGGGCTGTTCACCGCCTTTGGCCTCGACCACCGTGCCAAGCCCAAAGCCGGTCACGGTGCAGTTTTCCACATGGGAGCCGAACAAGTCGAGCACACCCACGGTGCCGCCCAGCAGCTCTTCAAGAACACTTACATCGTCAATGTCAGCCACGCCGCTTTTGCCCAAGTGCCCGACAAAGCCGCCTGTGTAGTTGAGTCCTTCTACGTTGGCAAGATTGGAAACAGCACTGTTCTTCACGCTGCCGTCCATCATGCCGCCGCCAAAGCCGCCTGCGCAGCCAGTGTAGCGGGTTTCGCTTTGCGTAGCTTCTTGGCTGCCGCTGTGCGCCTGTACGGTCAAGCCGCTTTGAACGCCTGTAACCTTGGAATCATAAATATAAGTACGGAATGCGTCCAGCACTGAGGTGTTGCCCAGCTTAATCAAACCTTGCAGCAGCTTTGTTTCGTTGCCGTTCGCGTCTTTACCGGATATCTGTGCCACACCGGCCACATCAGCCAAGCCGAAGAATCCGCCCGCATACAGGCCGCCGTCTACACTGCGCAGATTTTGTACCTGTATCTTTTTAGCGTCAGAGTCCTTCTCGCCCACTGCACTGGCTTCCAGTGAACCCGCAAAGCCTCCCGCATAGGCTGCATACTTTACGGTGTCAGCGTCTTTATACGCGCCATCTACCACAAAGCCCCATTTGCTGTCTGCGGCAGAAACTGTTGCCGCGTGAATGGTAGTGGCAGTAGCTTGCAGCACCTTGACCAAGTAACCGGGAGTGCTGATGAGGTGTTCCAAGATGCCTTGCAGCAAGCCGTTGGAGGCGTTGGTATTCACACCCGCCACGCTGCCTGCCGAGGCAAGACCCACATAACCGCCTACCGCAATACGACCTGTAACACGGCGCAGGTTGGTAGCGTTGCAGGAAGCCACGGGCGCGGCATACTTGCTAGTGGATTTCCATTGGTCAGCGGTGGGGAGTTTATTGGCTCCGTTCAGCTGAATCTGTGCGCCGTAGGCACTGCCTACATAGCCGCCCGAATAGCCGCAATGGTTATCCGGTGAGCCGGTAGCCTGTACCGTAAGACCTGACTGGTAGCCCTGCACCGAGGAATTGCGAACTGCGGGGACAAACAACTGCGCAATGTTCAGCAGTTGTCCTGCATTGAGTTTCAATCCAAGAATGTTGACCGTGCCGAGTTCTACTGCGCCGCCGGTTTTCATCTGCCCGGCAAAGCCGCCCGCACTATGCATAGCACTGATCTGCTTGGCATCGTAAGCCATGCAGTTGGTTAATGTGCCGCTGTTCATGCAGCCCACATAGCCGCCTGCATCGCCGCCGTAAAGTTGGCTGTCGAACTGCCCGCGTCCTGCTACAACATTGTAGCCGTAGATATAATCGGCAAGTTTGGTTTCCAGTTCTTCCTGCGAGGTTACGGTTCCGGCCTTTGCCAGTTCATAGCCGTAGCCGCCATATTTGCCCACGTATTGCACCCAGCTGTTCCAAGTGTCCACATCCAGACCAGCCAAGGGGCCATGCACTGCTGTGTTGGTTTGTACCGGGTAGATGACGCCCAATGCGCCGAGAATGTTATTGACTTTTATCAGACCGTCCAGCACCTTTAAGCCGCCGACTTTTGCGGTGTCTGCGGGTTCCATAAGACCTGTATAACCGCCCGCGTACTCATGCCCGTAGACCGAACGGATGCGCTCGGCCTTGCAAAGGCTCATAGGACCGTTGTAGGCTTTGCTGGTGTCATCCTTGTCATATTCCTTCTTCCAGAGGGAAGTATCAAAGCCGTGGATGGTGCCGCCCATGTTATGACCTACGAAACCGCCTGCCATGCCGCGCTGCACCATAGTATCCGATGCAGCATTGGCGCGTACTGCGCCGCCACAGGGCACACAGTTGGTAGAACTGTTGCGAATGGACGGAACGAAGCTTTGTAAGACAGAGGCAAGCGCTGTATCAACATTGACTAGCTTACTCAGAATACTGGCGTTGTCCAAAAGTTTGGCAACATCGCCGGGTTGCATTTCACCAACATAACCGCCTGCGGCAATCTCACCGATTATGTACGAGAAGTTGACCGCTTGGCTGTCCTGAATGTGACCGCCGTACATTCCGCCAGCGTAACCGCCAGCCATACCGACCTTGCCCTTGCTGTTGCCCAAATCACCGGTTGCCAGAACGGCATACCCACCGGTTCCGCCAGTGACATCGGAGTGTTCAATGGTCGTCACGACCACAGAGAGGGCGTCCAAAAGTCCGGTAAGTTCAATACTTTTGCCCAGAATATTCAGACCGCCGCCCACGGAGGCTGCACTGCCGATGTCCATGTCGCCTACATAACCGCCTGCATAACGGCCGCCTGTGACGGCATAGGTGCTTTTTGTATTGTCATAGTAGGTAGGCGCGGATGTATCTTCCAGATTATCCGGAGGAGTAACGATTGTATGTTTCAGCTTAGTTACATCCGAGTAGGAGATCTGTGCGCCGCTGGCATAGCCCACAAAGCCGCCTGCGCTGCCTACGGTGGTATCCTCTGTCAGCTTGTTTGCCATAACGGTAAAGCCGTTATCGGATTTCACGCCTGCATATTGGATGTACGGCACATAGGCGTTTATCACGCTGAGTAGATCGGTCAAATTGATGTTCAGCCCGGTAATGCTGCCTAGGATACTAATACCCTTAGATGCATCTGCCAAAGCGCCAGAGTACGCCCGCCCGGCAAAACCGCCTGCATAAGATTGACCGTTTACGGAGCCGAGATTATAGACAGCGTAGTAATCGCTTTCCCCACGGGCTTGGTTATTCACCGTTCCACTCTGGAAGTCGGCTGCAAAGCCACCTGCAATATCACCGGTCACGCTGCCGCCGTCTACATAAGAAACCGTACAGTTTGTGTAGCTGGGAATCAGGTAGCCGATGGCATTAACCAATCCGTTGGCTTCGAGCAGTGATCTCACCGAGTTGTCATCACCCACCTCCGCCAAACCACCGGTTTTGGAGATTGCCACAAAGCCTGCCGCATAGCCGCCGTCTTTAGCCGCTGTTACGGATTTCAGGTTGGTGACATGAGCGTTCTCCGCCTTGGTGCTGTTGCTGCGAGCCATAAAGCCGGAAGCTGTATAATCTCGCACCGAGTTTTCCTCACGAACGCCGGTGGCTTCAACCGTAAAGCCACTCTCAATGCCGTTCACATTGGCGTTTGTGATAGTAACCTCCACCGCCTGCCCCAAAGAGAGCAGATTGTTGAGTTTCAAAAGATAATTCAGACCCAACAGGTTGACGGTCAAACCGCCATCCGATCCTACCAATTCACCGGGACCGGACAAGCCGATAAAGCCGCCCACAAGATTTTCGCCGCCGACCGACTTTAGATTGTTGATAGAAACCGTTTTGATGGTGCCGCCAATGGCTTCGCCGAAGCCACCACCCACACGCTCTTTGCCTTCCACGGCAAAGCCGTCGTTACCGCCGTTCAGTGTTACGCTGTCTACAGTAAATGCAAGATAAGAGGCAACGCCGAGAGTCGTGTTCAATAAGCCTGCCACGCTGGCAGTGCCCAGCGACCCGGCAATACCGCCTACATAATTGTGGCCAGAGATGCTTCTTACACTCGAAAAAGACACATTCTGTACAGTGATTGTATCTGCGGTGTATATGTTGTTGTGCCAATAGGAAACCTTGCTGAGATATTCCGTACTGGATGGTGCAATATATGCGCCATCACCGCGCCCGGTAACGCCGCCCACATAGTCGGTGCCGTTGACTGTAAGCGGTGCATCCACCGTACACCCTAAGATGTACGAAGGGTTCACGCCTGCCAGAGAAAGCAGTGAAGATGCCGCACCCGGGTTGCTGCTGAGCAGCTTGACCACCAAATCAACCACACCGCCCAGAAGGTCATTTTTATTATCGTCTTTGCCAAGATTGGCCGCCCAGCCTAGGGTAGCAATACCTGCAAAGCCGCCTGCATTGGCTCCTGTGGCATGAACCGTCAGCGATTCGCTCACTTTGGCCGAACAGTTGACAGCCGAAGTATTGGCAAGACCGCCGGCAAAGCCGCCCACATAGTTTTCGCCCTGAATGTTTATGGCCGTATTGTCTAATGTGCAGTTGAGAAGCAGGCTTTCAGGATTCATATTGGGCAGCTTGGTTTCAATATCCAGCGCACCGGACAAGGTGCCTTTGATGATGCTGTCTCGGGCAAGGCCCACGAAGCCGCCCACAAAATTTTTCCCCTGCAGGGTAAGGCTGCTGTTTTTGACAGTGCAGTTTTCTACGATACTGCCGGACTGCTGCCCCACAAAGCCGCCTGCGTAGTCCTTTTCAATCGATGTGGAGATGTTCAGACCATCAATGCTGCAATCGACAATTTTTGCATTGATATAGCCCGTAGGAATCAGCTTGCCTAAGGGAATGGCATTGCCCAGCAAAATGGTGATCAAATCACCCAATCCCAAGCCGGGAATCACATTCAGAATGTTGGACAGCAGCTTGACCAGGCCGCCCAATGCATTTGAAAGTCCATCGTACTGGGTCACGCCAACAGTATACCCAACAAATCCGCCGGTGTTGTTGTTCACATTCTTCACATTGGCCTTGACCACTTCGATGCCGGAAAACAACACCTGACCCTCCACTCGTCCGGCGATGGCACCGGTTGCCAAGGCCGTGGGGTCTTTCTTTCGGGCGTCGAGAACATTTCCCAGAGTTTTACCTAAGTCGATTTTCACCTGTCCAAAGGTCAGAATGAAGGTCAGACCGCTCAACACGCCACCCAGCAGCTTACCCAATGTGCTTGTCAATTCACTGACAAGTGTTTCGGGATAATAAGTTTCGCTGGTCGTTGTTTGAACAGAAATGTTCTGGAATTTGAGGTTGGATACCTGCACCAGCCCTTTACTCAGACCAATGTCTTTCTCACTGACTTCACTGGAGATTGTGGAGAAGAAGCCAACGCCCATCTGTTCGCCGACATTCAGTTTACCAGTCTGCATTACGCTGACATTTGAAATTGTAGGCTTTGTGGATGTGTTGATGGCGGAAGAGTCATCATTCCATATTTTTTCGCCGTTGGCCGACTTCGCACCAATCATTGTTCCTTGGAAAGTCAGAGGTGTCCATTCTTTGGTGCTCAGGTCAATATCTCGGAAGATAATGTAGTTGGCGTTGGCGGCATAAGTCTGGTTCGCAGCTTTATCAATGTCCAGATTGGGGTCGATCTCGCCCGTCTTTTGATTTACACCGCAGCGGCCAACAGTATAAACGTACAAAAGGTTATTTGCTTTATCGCTGAACTTTTTATCAGCTTCATGGATACCATCTTTTCCAAGAGTGTAGTCGTCAGTACCGTTTTGACCTTTCGTCAGATCCGCATCGCCACCATACAGCATAATGAGGTTTCCGCTGCTGTCATGGTCAATCGTCCACTGCGCATTGTGGTGAATGGCCTGATAAACGGCACCGTAAACGGTATCTCCGCTGCCGATTTTCCGCAACTGCTGCTCATTGCCGATCAGGATATAGGTTTTGCCGTTAAGCTCCTTAATAACCTGCCCCGGAAAATCACGTCCGTCTGCCTTGCCTTCCGTAACGGTAACCGAGTAGGGCTGCGCTGAAACTTCGGAACTGAATTGTTTAGATAGCACATAGTGGTGGGTCGAACTGTATGTCAGATACGGCTCACTTTCCCCGTTGGGGTAGATCAGCTGACCGCTGCCGAAGGTTGCAGCTTGTGCATCGCCATCCATGACCGGCTCGGTGTCTGGGTTTTCCCCGTGCAGCACCGCCATCTGATACGGGTTGTAAAGATAGATGGTGTCGCTTTGCGCATCATACAGCGTAAGGTCATCGCTGCTTTCGGCAAGCGGTGTGATGCTGCCGGTAAAGCCTTCCGGCATCTGCCATTGCAGCATATCGCCCGTCAGCTCAATGTCCTCAGCAATGGCATATTGTGCATCCAAAGCGTAGGTGATTTCCGCGCCGTTTTCATCGGTCACGGCAAGCCCGCTTGCATCGGTAAGTGTTTGCCCACTGCCGATTTCGGCTAACTGGTCGCAAGTGTAAATCAGGATTTTTCCGTCCTGATAAAGAGATTTGGCCGATTCATCCGTGTTCTCAGATGAAGATTCTGCAAGCTCTGAATCGGTTGTCTCGTCCGAGGTGGAAATCTGATCTGTGTCAGATTCCGGCTGACTCTCTACTGAACCATTTGACGAGGCCTCTTCAGGCAAATCGGAAGAGGCCGAAGAATCCCCAATCAAAGGCTCAGAAGAAGCCGCATCATTGCTTGAAGAATCGACCGATGTATTTTCCGGAGGTCGCTCCGGGATGTAACCTGCATCACTGTCTGCAGGTACACTTTCAGAGTCGGCGCTGGAAACGGCTATACTGCTTTCAGCTAAGATAGTATCATCCGTTGCAAAAGCGACTGGTGTTGTGCATTGAAAGAACATCAGCGCCGCCATCGCAGCAGATGCCCATCTCATAAAAGAGTGATGGCGCATGGGAATTTCCTTTACCCCCTAAAGGCTACTTGCGTAAATTCGTATCGTATTTTTCCTACGGATTTACTAGGCTTTATTGCGAAAAGTATCTGCCATTATTTGAATAGCGGATACCAAGAAAACAATATCTTTGATTGCTTAGTTTATCACAGCCTTACTTTAATATCAAGAATCGATTTGTTGATTTCGCACAAATTAAGTGAAAAATAGCAAACTGATGGTTTTTTACATATCATGCGCTACTATTTCGTCCATATTGTTACCCAAAACAAATACTGCTATTGTTTAGGTTGTCAAATCATGGTCAATGAATGGAGGCTGCAACAATGGCAAGACATGGAGAAAATATCCATAAGCGAAAAGATGGCCGCTGGGAAGGACGCTACATTAAAGGGCGAAGTGAAACCGGAAAAGCGATTTGGGGCTATGTGTATGCGTACAGCTATGTCGATGCAAAATCAGCATTGATTCGGAAAAAGGTAAAAGCAGCTGATTACACGGTTCCGCTTGGGGCACAAGAGCTTACATTTTCGGTTCTTTCGGAACTATGGCTTTCTACGCTGAATGACTTAGAGGAGTCTTCCATAGCGCATTATCGTTATTCCATTGAGCATTATATTTTGCCGGTTATCGGGAACCTACGAATTTCACAACTTTCCGGCGCAAAATTGGAATTATGCGTTTTACAGATTATTTCTCCGGTTGGTGGAGAGCATAAACCTTTTGGAGCAAGTCTTTCACGGGAATGCATCAGCCTTGTCCGCAGGCTATGTAAATACGCATACAAACTGCATTTAATGCCCATGATTGAGCTGTCAATCAAGCCCGTGAAAGAAACGAACGAATTTCCAGAAGCACTTTCTCTTGAAGAGCAGGCGGCAGTCAACCGATTTGTTTTCAAGAATCCGACCCCACGAAAGGCGGGCATATTATTTATGCTCCAGCTTGGTCTTCGGATCAGCGAGGTATGCGGCTTGCAGTGGGGCGATATTGACCTCGTGCATAAGGAAGTCCGTATACGCCGCGGTGTTCGGCGTATTGCCATTGGAACGGGGAAAACCTCGGTTGTGGTACGAGCACCCAAAACAGAAAGTTCCAAGCGAGTATTACCAATCCCGCCAAAGCTTTCGGTTCTACTCCAAATGCTGTACCAGAAAAACACATTCGGCAGTGATGTGTGGTTCTTATCATGCAGCAGTAAACCGGTAGAGCCTCGTTGCTACAGAAAGAGCATTCATGGTTATCTTGCGAAGGCCGGTGCACATGATGTGAATCCACATATGTTACGCCATACTTTTGCTACAACCTGCCTGCAGGCAGGTTGCGACATTAAAACACTCAGCGAGCTTATGGGGCACTCTAATCCCAACATCACATTACAGCGCTATGTTCATACCAACATGGAGCGGAAGCGGTTTGCAATCGAGCAAGCTTTTGGCACTGAATAGAAATTTGTGGTCAATTATCCGTCTGCTTTTGTTTCTCAATGCTCATTGCAGGGGGATTTATTGCAAGGGTATCTGCTATTCAAATAATAGCGGATACTTTTTTGTGTACGCATAAGGTCATTGAACTCATCCGTATATTTTACGATAACACTATTTTTGCAAAAAGTCAAACCGTTAGGAACAAACAGCACTATTGATTTGTTTATCATAAAAAGCATCGCTCCTATACTAATAGTAATTTGGTATCACTATTAGATATATTTCTGGGAGAATGCTATGACAAATGCTTTATTAGGACAGCGGCTTCGCCAGCAACGAAAAAAAAGAGGGCTGACGATTGAACAGTTGGCCGAAATGATTGGTCTTTCTAAAAATTATGTCAGCTTGATAGAGCGCGGCCGGAAACTTCCCAGTATGGCTACACTCATTAAAATTGTAAACCGTCTGCATATTTCCGCAGATGTTTTGCTGTGTGACGAAGTAGAATCTGTAAGCTGTGTTGTGGACGAAGAACTGGATCAGCGTATAAGGGCGCTCGAACCACATCAGCGCAAGGCGGTCTTTGCCATACTTGATTCTGTTATTGATGCAATACCAGATTTAACTGCATCCTCGTCAGAGGATTCTGCTGAATAAGCTTTATATATACATTAGTTCGACGCTTTGCGCCAAACCGATAAAACCGCAATATGCCAGATGGTCAAATCGACCATCTGGCATATTTTTTTGCCTATATACCAAAAAATATATCGTAAAAACGATATGTTACTATGCCCGCGCACCTCCACCTGTTTTTGCATGAAATGAAGTCAAAAACAACGGAGGTCAAACCAAATGTCGAAAAAGTATATTCAGAACGGCGCTTTGATTCCCGCCGAAGATGAACAAATCATCGCGGAATTAACAGCATATCTGTCTGTTTTGCTCAGGAATGAGCGCAGTAAATACCTGAAAAAATATGGAAAAATTCGTGATTTTGAGTCCTCTATCGAAGATTTGAAACCGGATTTTGAGCCAGAAGATAGTTCTTTTGAGGAGAGGATTGAGCAAATGCTCGCATGGGATATGGTGAAAAACTATCTTCCATTGTTGACTGCAAAAGAATGTGAGGTCGTTTTATGCTTGTATGTAAACCAGCTCAGCACAGCAGATACCGCCGAAAAGATGAACCTGTCGCCGGAAACTGTTCGCTGGCACAAGAAAAACGCCTTGCAGAAAATTCGCAAGGCAATGGAGGAAAATACCTGATGGGTGCTTATATTGATCTTCTGAAAGCCGCGCAAAGCGGCGATACTGCTGCGGCAACCGTACTGTATGAACAGTACCAGCCGTTAATCAAAAAGCTGAGTTGGCATGACGGCATATTTGATATGGACTTATATCAAACCCTTTCTGTTGCATTTTTGGTCGCATTATCGAAGTTTGAGATTCGATAACCCCAAAATATAAATTTTTTCAAAAATACCCCAACGATTTTGCCCGTAAATTGATGTTTATATTATAGAGGGACAAAAAGCCCTCTTCCCCTTGAGTACCTTGACAACTGCATATCCGAATCACCGGTTACATACAACTGACCTTGCCGCAACCCAAGGAGCGTCGGCAAGCACGATTCAGAGGCAACGCCATAATCCTGCGTATACGGAGGAGCGCCCCTGCCTGCTGAATAAGAACAGAGTGGAACCTGTTCTATGCGATGAAAGGGTCAGCAATCATGATACGCACCGTTGCGATACCCTCAAGGAATCGGCGGTACTGCCAACAATGTGGTACAGGAAGCGGGAGCTGCGCCAGCAGCCGGGCCGGGGATTCGCCCTATTATCCGGGGAGTAGTGTCGAATAGGATAATATTTAATTCCAGATTATGGCGGTCACTTGCTTTTGGCAGGTGGCCGCTATGCTTGTGGAATTAAATCTGCAAATTCAGTAAAGGAGGATGGCTATGAGGGGAGAAACCTTTGGAAAGCGAGAAATTTTCCGTAAATATCCGGATGTGGTGGATGTGACCCAGCTCTGCAAAATGTTAGGCGGTTCGCGGCCCGTAAGTAAAAAGACAGCTTATAGGCTGTTGACTTCCGGGAAAATCAAGGCATTCCGGCTGGGGCGCAGCTACAGAATCCCCAAGGTAAATGTGATTCGCTTTTTGCAAAACGGATTGTCTGACGAATGCAACACTGACGATTTCCTGATTGACAGTGTGGAGGAATGAAAGAAAGTCTGCTATGCTAATAACGGTTACACAAATGTTTGATAGCCGGAAAGGAGACTGCTATGAGGACAAAAGTGACAGGCTATCTTACACAAAAGCGCGGATTTTATTATGTTGTCCTGAATATGCCATCCGACATAAAGGGAAAACGAATCCGCAAAACATTAAGTACAGGTTTATCCACTGCGCGAAACATGACAAAAGCCAAAGAAGTTATGCGCGAAATGATTCGGGAAGCCAACGCCGGAGAAGAAGTGCATGGCGTGATGGAACGGAAGGCCGTGCAGAGCACCGCGCCGGAGAGTAGTTCTCCACGCCCGGATATGCTGTTTTCGGATTATTTGCAGTTCTGGCTCCAGTGGAAAAGAAGTACATGGGAGGAAGTCACCTATTCGGGTTATGCTGCCAATGTAAACACATGGATTGCTCCTTATTTCTCACAACGGGGAACCAAGCTGAACGAAATCAATGTGCTGGACATAGAAATGTTCTATGCCCATGAAAAGAACACACGAAACATCAGCGGAAATACGGTTGCACATTACCATGCCAACATCCACAAAGCACTGGTTGATGCGGTGAGATTGAAGCTGATTCCGCATAACCCAGCCTCGGATGTGGAAAGGCCAAAAAAGGATAACTTCGTAGCAAGCTACTACACCGCAGATGAGCTGATGGAGATGTTCCCAATATTTGCCGGAACAAAAATGGAACTGCCGGTTCTTCTGGCTGCCTATTATGGTCTGCGCCGCAGCGAAGTGGTGGGGCTGAAGTGGTCGGCTATTGACTTTGTAAATAAGACTATCACCATTTCGCACACATTCGAGCGTGTCAATGTGGACGGAAAGGCGGTAGATATATCCAAAGAACGGACAAAGAACAATTCCAGCTTCCGCACATTGCCGCTGATACCGGAGGTTGAAACCGCATTGATTGCAGCGAAAGCCCGTCAGGAAAAGCAGCGCAAGCAGTGCGGGAGAAGCTATTGTAAAAAATATCTGGAGTACATCTGTGTAGACGATATGGGGAATCTTGTTAATCCAAATTACATAAGCGGAAACTTCAGCAACATCTTGCGCAAAAACGGTCTGCGTCCAATCCGGTTCCATGATCTGCGTCACTCCTGCGCAAGCCTGCTCATCAAAAATAAAATTCCGATGAAAGATGTGCAGGTCTGGATGGGCCATTCCAGCTTTGCCACGACCGCCAACATTTACGCCCATATTGATACGGACAGCAAACAGGAAGCGGCCGATATGATTTCGGCCTGCATCAGTCTAAGCGGAAGCCCGGACAAAAAAATGGGCAAAAAAAATCCCTCCAAGCGGAGCGCTTGAGGGCATAAAGAAGCAAAATTTCACAATTTCCAAACGGATTTTCAGCCAGATTGTCTGCCATTTTGGGCAAATTCTGGGCCAATTATAGGCAAAAATGGCAGACAACTTGGCAGACAAGGAAAAAAGATGTCTGCCAAACAAAAAATACCTAAGCGGTAAAAACCACTTAGGTACGATTGGTGCCGGTGATGGGGGTCGAACCCATACGGTGTCACCACCAACGGATTTTGAGTCCGTCTCGTCTGCCAATTCCAACACACCGGCTTATGAACAGCGATATTATTATAACTGCATTGCGCCGCGTTGTCAAGCCGGGCGGCGGGATTTGTCATTTTTTAAAAAACAGATTTTTTTGAAAAAATCTGTTGACAAACGCCCTGCGCACCGCTATAATTATATGCGTCGCCTGATGACAGGCGCTGCGTTATATTGCCCCATAGCTCAGTTGGTTAGAGCACCTGACTGTTAATCAGGGTGTCGTCCGTTCAAGTCGGACTGGGGCAGCCATCAAGGCTTGAAGCTTCTGCTTCAAGCCTTTTTCTTTTGTCCTGCCTGCTGAAAATTGGCCGATTTAGGCCTTCTGTGTCAATTTCTTGCGGTTTCCTCTTGCAATCCCTATAAAAATAGTATAGTATAGTTCGGTAGAGCAAAACTATCCGGGGGAGCTTTCTGCCCGTATCCCGGTTTTATACCACTTGGAGGTGTTTTTTCCATGAGCAGTCCGCTGCTGGAAGTCAAAGATTTACAGGTCATCGTCGGGGAGGAGCAAAAGGTCCTTCTTGATGGACTGAACCTGACGGTGAACGCCGGTGAGACCCATGTTCTGATGGGCCATAATGGCGCCGGTAAGTCCACCCTTATGAGCGCCCTGATGGGCGATCCCCGCTACACTGTGACCCGCGGCCAGATCCTGTTCCGCGGTCAGGATGTCACCCACGAGACCGCCGATGTCCGCGCGCGCGCCGGTATGTTCCTCTCCTTTCAGACGCCGGAGGAGATCCCCGGCATCACGCTGGAGAGCTTCCTGCGCACGGCAGCCGGTGCCATTGCAGGCAAGCCCGTCAAGGTCATGAAGTTCCGCCATGAGATGGCCGCCCAGATGGAAGCGCTGAACATGGACCCGTCCTACGCCGACCGTTATCTGAATGTCGGCTTTTCCGGCGGTGAGAAGAAGAAGGCCGAGATTCTGCAGCTGCTTATGCTCAAGCCCAGCCTTGCCCTGCTTGATGAGACCGATTCCGGCCTCGATGTGGACGCCGTCAAGACGGTGGCCAGCGGCATCAAGGCCTACCACAACGCCGACAACGCCCTGATCATCATCACCCACAATGCCAAGATCCTTGAGGGCCTGCAGGTCGATTATGTCCATGTGCTGGACGATGCCCGCATCGTGCGCACCGGTGACGGCAGCCTTGTCAATGAGATCATTGAGGAAGGCTTCACCGCCCTGAAGGAGGACGAAGCCAAATGAGAGCCTTCGAGACTGAAAAGACCGAGATTGCCGAGGTTGACCGCAGTGTCTACGACATCAAGGACAAGGTCAACGCAGCGTTCGAGGTCAACTCCGGCCTGACGGCAGAGATCGTGGAAAAGATCTCGGAGGAAAAGCACGATCCCGAGTGGATGCGTGAATTCCGCCTGAAGGCGCTGGACACCTATAATAAAATGTCCATTCCCAACTGGGGTCCGTCCCTGACCGGGCTGGATATGAGCAACATCGTCACCTATGTACGCCCCAACACCGAGATGCGCGGCAAGTGGAGCGAGGTGCCTGACGACATCAAGAATACCTTTGAGCGTCTGGGCATCCCGCAGGCCGAGCGTTCCAGTCTGGCCGGCGTGGGTGCGCAGTACGACTCCGAGGTCGTTTACCACAATGTCAAAGAGGAAGTTGCCGCGCAGGGTGTTATCTACACCGATATGGAGAGCGCACTGACCGGCCCCTACGCCGATATGGTCAAGGAGCATTTCATGAAGTGTGTGCCCCCTACCGACCACAAGTTTGCGGCGCTGCATGGTGCCGTGTGGAGCGGCGGTTCCTTCGTCTATGTTCCCGCAGGCGTGCATGTGGATATTCCGCTGCAGTCCTATTTCCGGCTGAACGCCCCGGGTGCCGGCCAGTTTGAGCACACCCTTATCATTGTAGACAAGGGTGCCTACCTGCACTTTATCGAGGGCTGCTCCGCCCCGAAGTACAATGTGGCCAACCTGCATGCAGGCTGTGTTGAGATTTTCGTCGGCGAGGGTGCCCGCGTGCGCTACTCCACGATTGAAAACTGGTCCAAAAACATGTACAACCTGAACACCAAGCGCGCCCGCGTGGAAAAGGGCGGCACGATTGAGTGGGTGTCCGGTTCCTTCGGCTCCCACACGGGCTGCCTATACCCGATGAGCGTGCTGCAGGGCGAGGGTGCCCGCATGGAATTCACCGGCATCACCTTTGCGGGTGCCGGGCAGGATCTGGACACCGGTGCCAAGGTCGTGCATGCGGCCCCCAACACCACCAGCCACATTTCCACCAAGAGCATCGCCCGCGATGGCGGCGTCTCCAACTTCCGCTCCTCCGTTGTGGTGCTGCCCAACGCTGCGGGCAGCAAGTCCAGCGTGAGCTGCGAGTCCCTGATGCTGGATGACCGCAGCCGTTCCGACACGATCCCCGCCATGGACATCCGCTGTGATGCCGTGGATGTCGGCCATGAGGCCAAGATCGGCCGCATCAGCGAGGAGGCCATCTTCTACCTGATGAGCCGCGGCATGACCGAGGAGGACGCCCGCGCCCTGATCGTCGGCGGCTTTGCCGAGCCCATCGCCAAGGAGCTGCCGCTGGAATACGCGGTGGAGATGAATAACCTGATTCATCTGGAGATGAAGGGAAGCATTGGCTGATTGTGGAGCCTTCCCCAACGGGGGAAGGTGGCCGAGGCTCCGACCGAGGCCGGATGAGGGGCGGCGTTCCCCGTGCAACCCGGTAATGGGCTGCTGCGGCAAGTCTGCCCCTCATCAGTCCGCTTCGCGGACAGCTTCCCCCTAGGGGGAAGCCCTAGCATTGAGTTTAAGGTGATATATATGACTACAACCATGAACCGCCTGCCGGTTTCCACTTGGAACCCGCTGGGCGTCAACTGCGCACCGGCATCGGCGGCACTGCCCACTGTGCCCGCTGACGGCTGGGCCAAGGCGGAGATTCTCTCCCCTGCCCTGCCTGCCGGTGTGACCGCCCCTGCCGAGGCTGACTTTACTGATTTTGCCGCCAGCGGCATGGGTGCCGAGACCGATGCCTGGTTGCTGGAGAACGCCAACCTTGTGAACCATCTGGCCGTTTCCGGTACCGCCGATGCGCCCGTTGTGTTTGAGAATACGCTGGACGCCGACCACCCCCACGCGCTGACCTGCCTGACCATTGATGCTGCCGAGGGCAGCAGCCTGACCGTTGTGCAGGTCGTGCGCGGCGATGCCGAGGACGGCGTTTCCGCCAACCTGACCCGCATCCGCGCCGCCGAGGGCGCGCATGTCGTTCTGGTGCAGGTCCAGCTGCTGGGCAGCCGTGCCCGCCGCTGGAACGCCGTTTCCATTGAGCAGGGCACCTCCGCCCGGGTCGAGCAGGTCCGCATTGAGCTGGGCGGCGCAGTTGTTGCCTGCGGCACCCGCACCCTGCTGAACCACAACAAGTGCGAGTATGACCTTGACGCCGTGTATTTCGGCCATGGCAGCGATGTGCTGGACTTCAATGATGTCTCTGTCCACACGGGCAAGGATACGCTGTGCGAGATGCACACCGCCGGTGTGCTGACCGGCCACGCTGACAAGATCCTGCGCGGCACGGTGGATTTTCAGCGCGGTGCCAAGCGCGGTGTCGGCCATGAGAGCGAGGATGTGCTGCTGTTCAGCCCCAACGCCCGCAACCGTACCGCCCCCCTCATCCTCTGCGGTGAGGAGGAAGTCGAGGGCCAGCACGCTGCCAGCGTGGGCCGCCTTGACGAAAGCAAGCTGTATTATCTGCGCTCCCGCGGGTTGAGCGAGGCACAGGCCCGCCGCCTGATGGTGGACGCCCGCTTTGCCCCCGCCATCGACAAGATCCCGCTGGAGAGCCTGCAGGACGAGGTGCGTGAAAATGTTGCAGGGAGGCTCAACGATGAACTGGACGGCTGATTTCCCCATTCTGGCTGCCGATGAAAACGGCAAGCGCCTTGTCTATCTGGACAGCGCCGCCACCACCCAGCACCCCACGCAGGTTCTGAACACGGTGGTCAACTACTATACTAAAGAGAACGCAAACCCCCACCGCGGCGTTTACGAGCTGGCGATGCGTGCCACCGACGCCCACGAGGGTGCGCGCCATACCGTGGCGCAGTTCTTCAACGCCGAGGACGATGAGATCGTCTTTACCCAGAACACGACCGAGAGCCTGAACCTGATCGCCTACAGCTACGGCATGAATTTCCTGCATGAGGGCGATGAGATCGTTGTCTCTGTGGCAGAGCATCACTCCAACATGGTGCCGTGGCAGCGCGTGGCCAAGGCCACCGGCGCAAAGCTCGTCTATATGTATCCCGGTGAAAACGGCCGCCTGACGACCGAGGAGCTGGACAGAAAGATCACCCCCAAAACCAAGGTCGTTGCCGTGGCGATGGTCTCCAATGTGCTGGGCCTTCGTGCCCCCGTGGAGGAGATCGTCAAGCGCGCCCACGCCGTGGGTGCTGTGGTGGTGCTGGACTGCGCACAGAGCGCCCCCCACACCCCCGTGGATGTCAAAAAACTGGATGTAGATTTTGCCGCCTGCTCTGCCCACAAGCTGTACGCCCCCATGGGCGTGGGCGCCCTGTACGCCCGTGCGGAGCTGCTGGAAAAGATGCCCCCCTTCCTGAGCGGCGGCGATATGATCGCCGCTGTGCATGAGAGCGGTGCCACTTGGGCAGACGGCCCCCGCAAGTTTGAAGCCGGCACCCGCAATGTCGGCGGTGAGGTCGGCTTTGCCGCCGCCATCGACTACATGAACGGTATCGGCTGGCAGGCAATGGAAGCACACGAACATGCGCTGCTGGATCGTATGCTGGCCGGTATGCGCGCTATGCCGTGGCTGACCGTCTATGGCGAGCCTGTGGCAGACGGCCGCTACGGCGTTGTCAGCTTCAATGTCAACGAGGTCCATCCCCACGATGTGGCCACCATCCTTGATGCGGGCGGCGTGGCTGTCCGCGCCGGGCATCACTGCGCCCAGCCCCTGATGGAGTTTTTGGGCATCGGCAGCTGCTGCCGCGCCAGCGTAGCCATCTACAACACCGCCGAGGATGTGGATGCTCTGCTGGAAAATCTTGAAAATGTCAGAAAGGTGATGGGCCTGTGAACCTGAACGAACTGTATACCCAGATCATTACCGAAAACAGCCGCAGCAAGGAGAACCGCCACCCTGTCGAGGGGGCGACCCACAGTCTGGAGGGTGTCAACCCCAGCTGCGGTGATGACATCACGCTGCAGCTGCGCGTGAAGGACGGCAAAATTGAGGACGCCGGTTTCATCGGCAGCGGCTGTGCGATCTCGCAGGCCTCTGCCTCATTGATGATTGACCTTGTGAAGGGCCGCACCGTGGAGGATGCGCACCGCCTCATCAGCCTGTATTTCCAGATGATCAAGGGCAAGATCACCCCCGAGGAGCTGGACGATCTGGAGGATGTGGCCGCCCTGCAGGGCATTGCCCATGTCCCCGCCCGCGTCAAGTGCGCGGTGCTTGCCTGGCATACGCTGGAGGAAGCGCTGGACGGCGAGGGGAAAGTCGGGAAAGTCACGACGGAAGATAAAGAGTAAAATTTCATGATAACCCCGCAGCAAGCCACTTGTGCTTTGCTGTGGGGTTTTGTTGTATATCTGTAGGGGCGGGGCTCTGCTCCGCCCGTGCCCGCTTGCGGCAGGGTGAACTTTTCGGGCGCATATGGAATGCGCCCCTACGGTTGTAAGGGTCGGCGTCCCCGACGACCCGCAAACATGGTGGCTGCGGCAGCTTACCGGGCGGAGCAGAGCCCCGCCCCTATGTTTTGCTGAATATTTTACGGGCATACTTTTCTTTTCCCTGCATCTGTGGTACAATATACAAATATATAAGTAAAATTCTGTCTAATTGTTCTATAGATAAAACGAAAGGGAAATTACCATGTGTGGCTTTGTTGGCTTTACCGGCCTGCGTGAACAGCGCGAGGCCATCCTGCACAGAATGGCAGACCGCATCATCCACCGCGGCCCCGATATGGAGGGCTACCATATCAGCGGCAATGACCCCCGCAGCGCGATCGCGCTGGGCTTTCGCCGTCTGAGCATCATCGACCTGGCCGCAGGCAAACAGCCCATGTACAATGAGGACGGCACCGTTGTCTGCGTTTTCAACGGCGAGATCTACAATTTTATGGAGCTGCGCACCGCGCTGCAGGCCAAGGGCCACATCTTCCAGACCCACTGCGACACTGAGGTCATCCTGCACGGCTATGAGGAGTACGGCACAAAGCTGGCCGGTATGCTGCGCGGCATGTTCGCCTTTGTCGTGTGGGATACCAAGACGAACGAGATGTACGGCGCGCGCGACATTTTCGGCATCAAGCCGTTCTACTACACCCAGACGGAGGCGGGCGAACTGCTGTTCGGCAGCGAAATCAAGAGCCTGCTCGAGCATCCCGGCTTCCGCCGGGAGGTCAACGCCGAGGCGCTGCGCCCCTACCTGACCTTCCAGTACAGCGCCATGAACGAGACCTTCTTCAAGGGCACCTACAAGCTGCCCCCCGCCCACTGGTTCACCTACAAGGACGGCAAAATGCAGATCGAGCGGTACTGGGACGCCGATTTCCGCCACCCCACGACCCTATCTTATGAGCAGTGCGCCGATCAGATCGACGCCCGCGTGCGGGAGAGCGTGGCCGCCCACCGCATCAGCGATGTCAAGGTCGGCTCCTTCCTGTCCGGCGGCGTGGATTCCAGCTATATCACCGCCTGCCTGATGCCCGATGAGACCTTCTCGGTCGGCTTTGCCAGCCCGGACGGCACCCACAAATTTGACGAAACGACCGAGGCCGGGGAGCTTTCTGACAAGCTCGGCATCAAGAACTACCGCGAGATGCTGACCAAGGAGCAGTGCCTTGACGCCTTTGCGGATATTCAGTATCACATGGACGAGCCGCAGTCCAACCCGTCCAGCGTGCCGCTCTACTTCCTGTGCCAGCTGGCCCGCCAGCATGTCACGGTTGTTCTCTCCGGTGAGGGCGCTGATGAGATCTACGCCGGCTATGAGTGGTACGCCGATACCCCGCTGATGCAGAAGTACAAGCGCCTGCCCGCACCGCTGCGCCATCTGGCCAGCGATGTGAGCCAGCAGCTGCCCTACTTCAAGGGGCACGACTTTATCATCAAGGGCAGCGGCCGCCCCGAGGACTGGTTCATCGGGCAGGCCCATGTCTTTGAGGAGAAGGACGCCTATGACATCCTGAAGCCTAAGTACCGTGTCGGCCCCACCGCCCGCGAGGTCGCAGCGCCGATCTATGACCGCGTGAAGGATCTGAGCGAGCTGGAGAAAAAGCAGTACCTCGATCTGAATCTCTGGCTGCCCGGCGATATTCTTTTGAAGGCCGACAAGATGAGCATGGCCCACAGTCTGGAGCTGCGCGTGCCCTATCTGGACCGCGAGGTCCTGCGCGAGGCCGAGTGCTACCCCGACAGCTACAAGCTGCGCGGCGATACCAAGGCCGTGCTGCGCACCGCCGCCAACAAGACCCTGCCTGATGCCTGGGCCAACCGCACGAAGAAGGGCTTCCCGGTGCCGATTGCCAAGTGGCTCGAGGACCCGGAATTTTCCGCCAAGGTGCGCAAAAGCTTTACCAGCGATGTAGCCGCCGAGTATTTCGATCAGGACAAGCTGGTCGCCATGCTGGGCGACCCCAAGCATGAGCGCCGCAAAATCTGGACTGCCTACACCTTCCTGACCTGGCATGAGCAGTTCTTTGAGAAGTTTGATGCGTGAGAGCCTTTTAAAGATAAAAGATAATAGATAAAAGATAAAAAATATGGTGGGTCGCATCGCTGCGCTCCGCTCAAAAAATCTCGTTTTCGACCAGCGGGAGAAAACTCCACATTTTTTATTATCTATTATCTTTTATCTATTATCTTTATAAAATCGGAGATGTTCCCAATGTCTGATATTATCCCTGTATTCCTTGGTGCAGACCTGAACTGCTACAACTTTGCCCGCGCGTTCCATGAGGCCTACGGCGTGGAGAGCTACGCCTACGGCCGCTACCCGATGGCGCCGACAAAGTATTCCAAGCTTGTACACTTTACCACCGTGCCCGATATGGACAACGAGGATACCATGCTGCGTATTCTGCATGACTTTGCCGCACAGCATAAGGGTAAGCGCCTTTACCTGTTTGGCTGCACCGATGACTACGCCGCCATGATCATCCGCCGCAAGGCCGAGTTGACCGAGTATATTGCCCCCGGCCCCGCTGCCGACCTGTACGGCTCGATCCAGAAAAAGGCCGAGTTCTACGAGGTCTGCGACAAGTTCGGCATCCCCTACCCGGACACCAAGATCCTGACTGCCCCGGTGGACGCCGCCGAGCTGACCGAGGAAAAGCTGGGCTTTGCCTACCCCATCATCGTAAAGCCGTCCTCCAGCGTTGACTACTGGAAGCACCCCTTTGACACGATGAAGAAGGTCTACACCGCCGCCACCCCCGCCGAGGCCGCCGAGATCGTGCGCACCGTCTACGCAAGCGGCTACCCCGACCGGATGCTGCTGCAGAAGCTGGTCCCGGGCGGTGACGATCATATGCGGGTGTTGACCGCCTTCTCGGACGAGAACGGCAAGGTCCGCGCGATGTGCTTAGGGCACACGATGGTCGAGGAGCATACCCCCCATGGCCTTGGCAACCACGCCGCCATCGTCAGCGAGGATACGACCTCCCTGCCGCTGGTCGAGAATATCCGCAAAATGCTGGAGGCCTGCCACTACACCGGTTTCTCGAACTTTGACATCAAGTACAGCGGCATCCCCGGTGACTACCGCGTGTTTGAGATCAACCTCCGTCAGGGCCGCAGCAACTACTATGTCACGGCCACCGGCATGAATATTGCCCGGCTGGTCGTGGAAAAGTGGAATGACGGCGGCACCGACTGCGTGCTGAACCGCAATGAGGTGTTCTGGCATCATGTGCCGGCGCAGGTGGCCTTCACCTACACCGAGGATAAGGACCTTGTCGCCCGCGCCAAGGCGCTGAAGGCACAGGGCCGGGAGGCTTGCTCGCTGCTCTACAAACCGGACCTTATGTGGAACCCGGTGCGCTACGCCTGCGTGCTGGAGCAGCTGAGAAGGCAGTTTAAGAAGTTTAAGACATATTACCCGGTACAGAAGTAAGGGAAAAGGCTTCTCCCTTTAGGGAGAAGCTGTCCGCGAAGCGGACTGATGAGGGGCATGTCTGCCGATGCACCCCGTAAGCGGGCGGCCACGATACCCCACCCCTCCTCCGGCCTCGCAGGCTCGGCCACCTTCCCCCTCAGGGGAAGGCTTTTTAATAAAAAGGAAGTTTTTGTATGAAGTTAAACGACCTTGTCAACCACATTCCCCACACCGGTGCATCGGACACCGACATCACCGCGATCACCTACGACTCCCGCAAGGCCTGCGCCGGTTCGCTGTTCGTCTGTCTGGTGGGTGCGTGGCTGGACGGCCACACCTACGCCGAGAGCGCCTATGCAAACGGCTGCCGCGCGTTTCTTGTCGAACATACGCTGGATTTGCCCGCCGATGCAGCCCAGATCGTGACTGAGGATACCCGCGCAGCGCTGGCCGTCATCGGGGCGGATTTCTACGGCAACCCTGCCGACGAGCTGCACCTGATCGGCATTACCGGCACAAAGGGCAAGACCACGACCGCGCTGCTGACCGCCGCGATCATGACCGAGGCCGGCCTGCCCTGCGCCTACATTGGCTCAAACGGTGTGGATATTGCAGGCTGCCACGAGGCCACCGCCAACACCACCCCTGAAAGCCTTGAGCTGCACCGCCTGTTCCGGAAGATGCTGGACGCCGGTGTGCATCACTGTGTATTGGAGGTCAGCAGTCAGGCCCTGCGCCACCACCGTGTGGACGGCGTTCCGTTTGAGGTCGTGGCCTTTACGAACCTGTCGGAGGATCACATCGGCCCCGGCGAGCACCCCGATTTTGAGGACTACAAATGCGCAAAGCACCGCCTGTTTGCCGAGTACAACGCCCGCACGATGGTTTACAATGCAGATGATCCCTACAGTGATTTCATGCGCGGCGGCTTTCGTGGTGAGCCGGTCAGCTTTGGCATTAAGACCGACGCTGACTACCGCGGCGTGATGCTGGCGCAGTATCGCAGCAGCACCGCGCTGGGCATTGATTTTGTCTGCCGCCATGCCGGGCAGAGCACCCATGTTGAGGTCATGTCCCCCGGCGCGTTCAGCGCATCCGATGCACTGTGCGCCATCGCACTGTGCGGGGCATTCGGCGTAACGCCCGCGCAGGCTGCCGCCACGCTGGCCCACACCCCTGTGCAGGGCCGGTTTGAGGTCGTGGAGGGTCTGCCCGGCCGCACCTTTATCGTAGACTACAGCCACAACGGTCTTTCACTGACCAGCGCCCTGCAGACGCTGCGCGCCTACAATCCGCACCGCCTGATCTGCGTATTCGGCTCGGTCGGCGGTCGCACGCAGGTTCGCCGCCGCGAGCTGGCCGAGGCCTCCGGCAGATATGCCGACTACACCGTTATCACAAGTGACAATCCGGACAACGAGCCGCCGGAGGATGTCATCCGCGACATTGCCAGCTATATGCCCTCAGATGCCCCCTACACCTGCATCACCGACCGCCGCGAGGCGATCTATGCAGCCGTAAAGATGGCACAGCCCGGCGACATCGTTCTGTTTGCGGGCAAGGGCCATGAGGATTACCAGATCATCCACGGCAAAAAAGAGCATTTTGTAGAGCGGGAGATCATCCAAGAAGCCTGCGCAGAGTTGAAGAAGTAAAAATAGTAACAGCCCTTGATTCAACCACGAATCAAGGGCTGTATTTTTGCTTGTAGGCTTTTCTTACGCGCCCGCCAGCGGCAGCAGCAGCACGGCGGCCAGATAGAGCATATACAGCACCAGACATGCGCCGCCCTGCCACCGCCGCAGCGTATGGCGGCAGAGCGGCGGCAGCAGCAGCACCAGCGCCATGGCCGCACAGACCGGGACCTCATAGCTGCGGAACTGGGCGCCCACCGGCAGTCTGTGGCGGTACATCAGGCTGGAAAGCGGCAGCGCCAGCGTCAGGTTTAAAATTGCGCTGTTCAGAAGCTGAATCGGCAGTGAATCCGGCGGGTAGTACCGGCAGCGGATCGAGAACTGCTTCCAGACAGAGCCGAGCGGGTGGTCAAGTGCCTCGACCAGCAGCGGGATGCAGAACCCCAGACTGATGAGCGTTGCCGCCCAGAGGGCCTGAATCGTGCCGGTCAGGTTGGCCAGCGTTGTGGCGCTGTAGACCAGCGCCCGTGCCCCGGAAAAGAGCAGCGCCAGTCCGCCCAGCACACCGGCCAGATTTTTCAGCGCGTTCCAGACGCTCATGACCGGGAAGGCCATCGTATAGGCGGTATAGCCATACTTCTGCGCATCCAGCTGCCGGCGGGGCGTTTCCTCCGAGGTGGAGAGCGCCTCGATCGTCTCACCATAGGTAAACCTGTGCTGAAAGACAATGCTTGTCAGCACGAACAGCACAAACAGCCCCATCAGCAGGCCGGTGCCGGTGTAGCTCAGCTCACCGTCCCGCACAAAGACCGCCAGCACACCGCAGGCGGCCAGCAGCAGCACGGCCTTGCGGCAAAGCTCATCACGGTCAGCCACGGCACACCGGCGGCGGCTCAGCAGGCAGACTGCCAGCGCCAGCCCCAGATTGGTAACGGCACCGGCCAGCGCCGTGCCGACCGCCAGCGCCGTGACCGACATGCCTGCGGCAAGGAACGCCAGCATCAGCTGCGGCAGCGCCAGACAAAAGGGCGCAACCGTGCCCCCCACGACCCACATAGGCAGACCAAGCAGCGCGCAGCACCATGTGGTGCAGCGCCCCGCCAACCGGCTGCCCACCGCCGTGAGAACCAGACTGAGGGCGTAAATCAGAAGTGTTGCAAGTAAGATTTTCATCATCATATCGTAGGGGCGGATTCCCTATCCGCCCGTCAGGTGGCTGCACGGTTCGGGCGGATAGAAATCCGCCCCTACAGGATATACAAGAAAAGGGATGCCTTGCAGCATCCCCTTTTTCTTAGTACGCTACGCCCCAGACGACCATCTTCTGGGCGGGCTTGCCGCAGACCGGGCAGACATCGCTCAGCTGCTCCTGTGCAAAGGGCATGCAGCGGCTGGACAGACCGGCCTCGCTCTTCATGGCCTCCTCACAGGCCAGATCACCGCACCACATCGTCTTGATAAAGCCGGTGTGCTCCTTGGCGATCTGCTTGACCTCATCCATCGTGGTGGCGCTGTAGGTGCGGCGCTCGCGGTTCTGCAGTGCGCGCTCATACAGATCTTTTGCCAGAGCCTCCATGGCGGCGGGGATGGCCGTGGCCAGATCCTCAAACTTGACAAACTGCTTCTCGCGGGTGTCGCGGCGAACCAGCACACACTGGCCGTTCTCGATGTCGCGGGGGCCGATCTCAAGGCGGACGGGCACGCCCTTCATCTCCCACTGGGCAAACTTCCAGCCGGGCTGCTTGTCGCTGTCATCCAGCTTGACGCGGGCATACTGGCCGATCTCGGCAGCCAGCTCGCGGCACTTGTCCAGCACGCCGGGCTTGTGGGCGGCCACCGGCACGATCACGACCTGAATGGGCGCGATGGCCGGGGGCAGGATCAGGCCGTCATCATCGCCGTGGGTCATGATGATGGCGCCGATCAGGCGGGTGGAAGCGCCCCAAGAGGTCTGGAACGGATACTGCAGCGTGTTGTCGCGGCCGGTAAAGGTCACATCGTAGGCGCGGCTGAACTTGTCGCCGAAGTAGTGGCTCGTGCCGCTCTGCAGGGCCTTGCCGTCCTTCATCATGGCCTCGATGGTGTAGGTTGCCTCCGCACCGGCAAACTTTTCCTTGTCGGTCTTGCGGCCCTTCAGCACCGGGATGCACAGGTCATGCTCGGCAAAGTCAGCGTAGCAGTTCAGCTGCTGCTCGGTCTCGGCCTTGGCCTCCTCGGCAGTCTCATGGATGGTATGGCCCTCCTGCCACCAGAACTCACGGGTGCGCAGGAACGGGCGGGTGGATTTCTCCCAGCGGACAACGCTGCACCACTGGTTGTACAGCATCGGCAGGTCGCGGTAGGAGTGCAGCACATGGCTGAAATGGTCGCAGAACATCGTCTCGCTGGTGGGGCGCACCGCAAGGCGCTCCTCCAGCGGGTCGCTGCCGCCGGCCGTGACCCAGGCAACCTCGGGGGCAAAGCCGTTGACCAGCTCGCCCTCCTTCTTGAGCAGGCTCTCGGGGATCAGCACAGGCATGGCCACATTCTCATGGCCGGTCGCCTTGAAGCGGGCGTCCAGATCCTTCTGGATATTCTCCCAGATGGCGTAGCCATAGGGGCGCAGCACCACAAAGCCCTTGACGCTGGAATACTCTACCAGCTCAGCCTTGGTGCAGATGTCGGTATACCACTGGGCAAAGTCGACCTCCTGTGCGGTGATCGCCTCAACCATCTTTTTCTTATCGTTCGCCATTTTTCGTATCCTCACACTCTCTTGAACAAAAGCGGGGCTGTTGTTCAGATTCTTTCTTCCAGATAGTTGACCACATCGCCGACGGTGTGGAAATTCTCGATATCCTCATCGGGGATCTCAACGCCGAACTCATCGGACAGGGTGGTAATCATATCAATAACATCCAGACTGTCAGCGCCGAAATCGTTGACGATATCGCTGTCGGCGGTGATTTTTTCAGGCTCGACCTCGAGCTGCTCTGCCAAATAATCACGGATGCGGCTGAAAACTTCGGAATCCATACTTTAACTCCTTTTTATACACAGATATACATTTAATATATATCGTATCTTTCTGCGAATGTCAAGAGGGTAAGTGGTAATTTTTCCCCCGCACGCATAGGATTTGCGGGGAGGTGGGCCTATGGAGCTGAATTTCACAAAAATGCAGGGCGCGGGCAACGATTACCTGTATCTGGACTGCCGCAGAACGGGGCTGCCGCCCGATGCCGCCGCTCTGGCGGTGCAGCTTTCGCGGCGGCATTATTCCGTGGGGGCGGATGGGGTGATCTACCTCTGCCCGCCGCTGCTTGCGGACGGTGACGCCACAATGCGGATGTTCAACGCCGATGGCAGCGAGGGGGCGATGTGCGGCAACGGCGTGCGCTGTGCGGCGGAATTTTTATACACCCACGGTGTGCGGCGGGACTGCCTGCGCATCGACACGCCGCGCGCCGGGCGGCGCATCCTGCGCCGTGTGGGCGCAGGGCTGTGGCA
>OGXT01000638.1_pt1 | contig 41241 bp, 29 predicted proteins | sample 1576361 | NCBI WGS metagenome assembly OGXT01 (sample SAMEA3541514, study PRJEB24748) | human gut metagenome | biome: human gut; feature: human-associated habitat; material: faeces | place: China | collected 2012 | reverse complement strand
AGTCCCCGATGGTGCACCAAAAAGATACCTCGCAAGAAGTTGCGGGGTATTTTTTTATTGCTGTTTTCCGGGAAAGCAGGAGCTTGGTGCAGCATCAGGGGGGAGAACAGTTCGTGCCGGCCGTTTTGTGTCCTGAACGGAAAAATACCCCTGCGGGGCATTTTTAGAGCGCGGGGGTTGCAGGAGAATGTTGATAAAATGGGTTGGAGTAAGCGCGTGAAAGAATATATGAGGCAGGGGCCGGGCATGCCCGGGGCTTTTATAGGGCGATGGAAGATTGTATGGGGGATTCAAGGGAAGGCAGGCGGCATGTATGCCGCCCCTACAGAGGAAGCGGTAAGGCTGGTGGCAGAGAAAGGTACACAGAAAGACTCTGCTGATTTTGGCCGCCGGAGTTCCAGAAGAACAACAGGCAAAGTGATATGCACTCCGACTTGGCGTACTGTGAAAAGTAGTATGGGGGAATATCACTTTTTCCTGTAGAGAGCGGCCGGAGGATAGAGAAAATCGGTGAGCAATTTAATTATCTGGATGAAAATGATCGGGATCATATGCATCCGAAGTTAGGAATGCAGGAGTGTCCCAATCTTCGAGTTTCGGCAAGCTTTCAGCAGGCACCGGTTGTCCCCAGCCTGCGGGGTCATACTCAGTTGCGACAGCCCGATAGGTTACGCGGTAGCTTTTGTCACAGTAGTCAAGCTGCAAAATGGTGGCCAACGCACCAAACTCTTCTTCAATAGGGGATACAATGTAAATGCGCCATTCGCACTCGTTCTCCGTTATCTCTGCCAGCGCCATAATCTCCTTGGCCATGGCGTGGGCAATGTCCGGCTTGGGAGTCGTATATATCCATCCGTATTCATCAAGAACCAACTTACCGTCCGCATAGGCCTCGGTGACAACCACCTGCGAGGCAACCAGCACGGCACGGGCCTTGGCAATGACCGCATTCTGCCGAGCCTTGTCTATGTAGCCAGTCAGCGAGGGCACCAGCAGCGCCGCCAGTGTCGCTAAAATTACCAATACAACAATTAGCTCCACCAAGGTAAAACCGGATTCCTTTTTGGTGCTGCGGGCTGATTTCATGGCCGGACCCTCCTGCACAAGACAGTATAATATCGTATAAAAACAGTATAAAATCGCAGGGGCGGTCCCGTCAATGCGTAATAACGACAAAAATCGCCGCCGCCCTTTGTGACTTCTGCCCGCAGAGGCAGTTCTTGCGCAGGGGGGCGCGGTATGCTATACTAACAGCAGGAAAAAATATCCGGGCATCACCGCGCACCGCACTGGCACGCGCGTTATGCAGCGATGCTCGGGTGCGATGCCAGCCAAAAGGAGGTGCTGCGGATGACCCGCATTGCGATCGTGGAGGACGAGGCCGCCGTCCGGGAGCAGCTGACAGGCTATGTGCAGCGCTATACACGGCAGTACGGTACACCGTTTGAGGTTTCGGCCTTTGCAAGCGGTGTCGAGATTCTGGAGGAATACCGCCCGGTCTACGACATTATTTTTCTCGATGTTGAGATGCCGCACATTGACGGCATGGAGACCGCCCGCCGCATCCGCGCGCTGGACAGCGATGTGCTGCTGATTTTTATTACCAACATGGCGCAGTATGCCATCAAGGGGTACGCGGTGGGGGCGCTGGATTATGTGCTGAAGCCCGTGCCGTATTTTGCTTTTTCGCAGCAGCTGCAGAAGGCTGTGAACCAGCTGGCCCGCCGTGTGCGCCACTATCTGGCCGTTCCGGTGGACGGCGGCATGCGCAGGCTGGATGCGGCAGGCATCTACTACATTGAGAGTGAGGGCCACCGCATCCACTTTTACACCGAGGATGGTGATTTCTCGGCCCCCGGTGCGCTCAAGGCGCTGGAGGAAAAGCTGGCTGCGCAGCCCTTTGCCCGCTGCAACAGCGGGTATCTTGTCAATCTGGCACAGGTGTCCGGTGTGCAGCAGAGCGTTGTGCAGGTCGGCCCGTATGAGCTGCAGATCAGCCGCCCCAAGAGAAAGAGCTTCCTTGCGGCGCTGGCGGATTTCATCGGGGGTGAGGGGTAATGTCCGTTTTACCGGATGTACCGCGGCTGTACACGGCGCTGGCGGAGATTCTGGCCGTCCTGCTGTATGCGCAGGCACGGCCGTCCCGCACTGCAAAGCCGGTGTACTGGGGCATAACCGCCGTCTGGGTGATTCTGCTGGCAGTGTTTTTGCACCTGACCGGCCATGTGCCGCTTGCGTGGTGGGTGCCCTGCATGGTGACGGCCATCGCGGCGATGTATCTCTACCTCTGGGCCACGCGGGAGATGAACCTGCGGGAGGCCGGCTACAGCTGCGCGCGGGCGTTTGTTCTGGCAGAGCTGGCGGCCAGTCTGGAATGGCAGCTGCACTGCTGGCTCTGGCCGCAGCGCGGGGGCGGTGAGATACCGGCACTGCTGCTGCTGGCGGTCGTCTACGGCGCACTGTATGGGGGGCTGTACTGGCTGGAGAGCCGCCGTGTGATCGCTGCGCGGCTGAATGTTACGGCGGCGGCCACGCTGATGGCGGTCGTTATGGCGCTGACGGTATTTGCTGTGAGCAACCTGAGCTTTATCGCCGCGGCACAGGCAACGATGAGCGTCTACTACATCCGCACGCTGGTGGATTTTGCCGGGGTGCTGATTTTGAGCGTCCAGCATGAGCAGCTGCGGGAAACGGCGCTGCACAGCGAGCTTTCCGCCATGGACGCGGTACTGCACCGCCAATATGAGCAGTACCGCCAGAGCAAGGAGAATATACGCCTGATCAACCGGCGCTACCACGAACTGAAAATGCAGATCGCGGCCATCCGGGCCGAGCGGGATCAGGCCAAGCAAAATGCCGCGCTGGCTGAGATGGAGAGCAATATCCGCCGCTATGAGGCCGAGAACAAGACCGGCAATCCGGTGCTGGACACGCTGCTGACAGCCAAAAGCCTGTACTGCCAGCAGCACGGCATCAACATGACCTGTGTCGCAGACGGCACGCTGCTGAATTTTTTGACAACGGGGGAGATATGCACCATCGTCGGCACGGCGCTGGACAATGCCACCGAGAGTGTGCTGACCGAGCAGGACCCCGAAAAACGGCTGATCCGGGTGGCAATTTACGCGCAGAACGGCTTTGTGATGCTGCGGTTTGAAAACTACTGCACAAAGCCTGTGGAGCTTGGCCCGGATGGTCTGCCCCGGCGCAGCAGCCACGGCGGCTATGACCTGAAAAGCGTCCGCGCTGCCGCTGAGGCCCGCGGCGGCACCCTGACCCTGCACTGGGAAAACGAGTGGTTCACCCTGCGGGTACTGTTGCCGCAAAAGAATGAACTGTGAAAGAACTCCGGAGATAGCTCCGGAGTTTTTTTGATGGCGCAGATTGCACAAACAGACAGGACGAAAAACCGGCAAAATGACCAATAAAAATTGACGTGCTCCGCCGGAATTGACAGATTATGAAGCAAAACCGACAATTTATGTATTTCTTGTGTTTTTTCTGTAAAAAAACGCTATAATAAAAAGCAAAATTCGGCGAGGCCGAAAAAGAAGGAGAAAAAAGTATGAAAACGTTCCTCTGCGTTGTGCGGCGGGTATTGGCGGTTCTGCTGGCGCTTATCTTTGCGCTGCTGGGGGCTGCCTGCCTGATTGCCATTCCGCTGTCCAACAACTATTCGGCTATGGTCAGTATGGCCATAGCAATGCCGACCACCGCCAAAAGCGGCGGCAGCAATCCGCAGTATTTCACCAGTGACTATTCCTCCGCCGCGGCGGTGCAGGAGGCTTCGGCCCAGCTCTGCCGCGAAATTGAGCAGGAGGGTATGGTTCTTCTGCGCAATAACGGGGACGCCCTGCCGCTGGCCAAGGGCGCAAGCGTGACCCTTCTGGGCGAAAGCGCAGCCGACCTTGTCTATGGCGGCGCAGGCGCGGGCAGTGTGGACACCTCCACCGCGCCCAATCTGCGGCAGGCGATGGAGGCCGCAGGCTTTACCGTCAACCCGGTGCTGTGGGACTTCTACACCACCGGCGCGGGTGCCTCCTATAAAAAGGAAGTGCCCAGCATTACCGGGCAGGGCCGCTTTGCCGCCAACGAGGCCCCGCAGAGCGCCTACACGCAGGCTGAATTTGACAGCATGGCGCAGTACAATGATGCTGCAGTCGTGGTGATTGGCCGCAGCGGCAGTGAAAGCGTGGATTTGCCGACAGAGTACCTCTCCTTCACACAGGAGGAGCGCAACATGATTCAGATGGCAACCGAACGCTTTGACAAGGTGATTCTGCTTCTGAATGTGACCAACCCCATCAATATGACGGAGCTCAGCCAGTATGACATTGACGCTGTGCTTTGGGTGGGCGCACTGGGGCAGGAGGGTGCCTATGCCATCGGCGAAGCACTGAACGGCACGGTGAACCCCAGCGGCCACTTGGTGGACACGTGGGCGGTAGATGCCGCCGCGGCCCCGGCGGCCGCCAATCTGGGCAACTATACCATCACCAACAGTGATGTGGTTTCCGGCAATAAGTACATTGTCTACGCCGAGGGTGTCTATGTCGGTTACCGCTACTATGAGACCCGCTATGAGGATGCCGTTCTGGCACAAGGCAATGCGGGGGATTTTGACTACGATGCACAGGTGGTATACCCCTTCGGCTACGGCCTGAGCTATACGGACTTCAGCTGGTCGGATTACAAGATGACCGAAACGGCGGACGGCTTTGCGCTGAATGTCACCGTCACGAACACCGGAAAGGCTGCGGGCAAGGAGGTTGTGCAGGCGTATCTGCAGAACCCATATACCGAGTATGACCGCACCAACCGCATTGAAAAACCGGCGGTGGAGCTGGTCGGCTTTGCCAAGACGGATATCCTGCAGCCCGGCGAAAGCCAGACCGTCCAGATTGATGTGGACAAGAGTGCCATGGAGGTCTTTGACGCCTACGGCGCGGGCACCTACATTCTGGAGGCAGGGGACTACTACCTGACGGCTGCCGCCAACGCCCACGAGGCTGCCAAGAACATTCTGGCCGCCAAGGGCGCAGAGGTGGACGGCAATGCGGCGATGACCGCGCTCTACAATCAGGCGCAGACCGACACCAAGGCCTTTGCAACGGCAGAAACCGGTGCAGCCGTCACCGCACAGATGGCGGATGCGGATATTACGACCTACGACGCTGACTTTACCTATCTGAGCCGCAGCGACTGGACCGGCACCTGGCCGACCACCTACCAGAATGGCAGCTGGGAGGCCCCGGAAACCGTTCTGACCGCGCTGGAAATTACCCGCCCGGAGGATGAAAGCGCCGAAATGCCGACCTTTGATGAGACGGGCAACCTGAAGCTGTGCGATCTGATTGGCGCGGACTATGACGATGCCCGCTGGGAAACGCTGCTGAGCCAGATGAGCAAGAAGGACACTTACAATCTGATTCGCCATGCGGGCTATGGCACGATGGCGGTCGAGAGCATCGGCGCGCCCGGCACGGTACATAAGGATGGCCCCGCAGGCATTTCCAGCACGCTGGCGGGCGGCAATCTGCACTGCATGGCGTATGAGCCTGCGGTGGTGCTGGCTTCGACCTACAATGTGGAGCTGGCATCCCGCCGCGGCAAGCTGGTGGGCGAGGATAGCCTCTCCAGCGGGGTGCAGGTCTGGTATGCCCCGGCTATGAACATCCACCGTGCAGCCAACAGCGGCCGTAACTTTGAGTATTATGCCGAGGACCCGCTGCTTTCCGGCGTGTTCGGCGCAGCGGAGACTGCCGCCTTCCAGAGCAAGGGCGGCATTGTCACCATCAAGCATTTCGCCTTCAATGACCAGGAGACCAACCGTATCGGCGGTGCGATGTTCGTCAATGAGCAGGCCGCCCGCCAGCTGTACCTGAAGCCCTTTGAGATGAGCATTGTGGACGGCGGCGCTGTGGGCATTATGAGTGGTATGAACCGCATCGGTTGCCGCTGGATTGGCGGCCATGAGGGCATTATGACCAACATCCTGCGTGGTGAGTGGGGCTACAAGGGCTTTGTCATTACCGACCAGACCTCCTTCAACAGCTTTGATTACTGCGACATCCGCGAGGGTCTGGCTGCGGGCAATGACCTGTGGCTGAACACGGCCCACAATATGTGGGCGCTCAATGACAGCGAGCTGACTGCAACGGTTATGCAGAACGCCCGCACGGCCGTGCACCGCTATCTGTACGCGGTGGCCAACTCCAACGCAATGAACGGTGTGGATGCCGATACCACGGTCAAGAACATCATCCCGGCATGGCAGTATGGCTACGTGGCGTTGGTGGTCTTTGTGGCGGTGATGTGGTTCTTCGGCTTCAAGGCGGTGCGCGCGCTGTGGGCCAGCAAGCGCTATCTTGCCAAGAAGGCAGAGCGCAAGGCCAAGCGTGCTGCAAAGAAGGCTGCCAAGGCTAACAAAGCGTAAAAACAGCAACTTGCACAAGCCATAACATATAAATTTAAGCAAAACGCACAGAGAATTTTCTGTGCGTTTTGTGTTTTTTGCAAAGTATGCGCCAAAAACAACAGATTGTGCAAAAAATGCGCCGCGGGGCGGCGATTCTGCTACAATAAAGACAGCACAAAGGCAATTGCCTGTAAATTGCAGAAAGAGGAGAAAGAGGCAAATGACGAAGCAACCAAAGGTTCGCAAGCCGCATCCCGTATTGCACGGGATTGGGCTGGTGCTGTCCGTGATTCTGTTGGTTGCGGTTCTGGTAGGCAGCTATTTCCTGTCCACGATGGCAACGATTATTGATAGCTTTATCGGCGCACCAAGCGGTCATTATTCTGACGCGGAAATTGCAGACACCAAAGTAAAGGCCGAGGCACTCGCCGCCGATGTGGAGGCCGAAGGCACGGTTCTGGTACAGAACAACGACAACACCCTGCCACTGGCCGCGGACAATAAAAAGGTCAATGTGTTCGGCTGGGCGTCCACCGCATGGCTGGGCGGCGGCTCCGGCTCCGGCGGTGTAAGCAACGTCAACACCGATCTGCTGGCTGCCCTGACCGCCTACGGCATTGAGTACAACACCGAGCTGACCGATATGTACAAGGACTTCCAGCCCGGGCGTGAATACGCCAGAACGCTGAGCAGCCGTCCCGAGCAGTCCGGCCGCCTGTACGAGCCTGACATCAGCAACACCACCTACTACACCCAGACCCTGCTCGGTAACGCCAAGAGCTTTTCCGATACCGCCGTGGTCGTCATCGGCCGTCTGGCAGGCGAGAGCAACGATGCCACCAAGCAGCAGTACAAGCGCACTGAAAAAGGCGGCGACATTGTGGTGGACGACACCCGCACAATGCTGGAGCTGACCACCGAGGAAGAAGCCCTGCTGACCTATGTCGGCGCCAACTACAAGAATGTGGTCGTGCTTGTCAACTCCACCAATGTGATGGAGCTGGGCCAGCTGGAGACCATCCCCGGCGTGGACGCCTGCCTGATTGCCGGGCTGTCCGGCTCGGAGGCTGCCTCGGTCATTCCCGCCGTTTTGTGGGGTGAGAAAGAGCCGAGCGGCCGCACCGCCGACACTTGGGCGTATGATCTGACCACTGCCGCCAGCTACGCGAACGCCGGTATGGAGGGCGTGGGCGCTTACGCCGATGCCGAGGGGCTGTACCCGGCGGACGGCACCACCTGCGGCAACCTCGATGCCCCCTATGCCTATGAGCAGGTTTCCTATGTGGATTACGCCGAGGGGATTTACATCGGCTACAAATGGTACGAGACCGCTGACGCCGAGGGCTACTGGAGCGATGTTTCCAACGAGCACGGCACCGGCTATGACGGCGTTGTGCAGTACCCCTTCGGCTATGGTCTTTCCTACACCAGCTTTGATTGGGCTGTGACCGATGCCGCCGCCGATGGCAGCACCCTGACCAAGGACGGCGATGTGACGGTCAAGGTCACCGTCACCAACACCGGCGACCGCGCGGGCAAGGATGTTGTCCAGCTGTACTATACCGCCCCCTACATTGCCGGCGAGATCGAGAAATCCAGCGTGGAGCTGGCCGCCTTTGCCAAGACCAAGGAGTTGCAGCCCGGCGAGAGCGAGGAGGTTACCCTGACCGTTCCCGTCTCCGATATGGCCAGCTATGACGCCTATGATGCCAACCACAACGGTTTTACCGGCTATGAGCTGGACGCAGGCGATTACATCTTTACCGTGCGCCACGATGCCCACGATGTGGACGATGACGCCGCCGCAACCATTACCTGCAACCTGCCTGCCAACGTCCAGTATGCCGAGGACACCGTCACCGGCAACCCGGTTTCCAACAAGTTCACCGGCAGCGATGCCATTGACGGCGTCAGCTTGGACGGCAGCGACTCCAACCAGAACATCACCTACATGACCCGCGCTGACTTTGCGGGCACCTTCCCCAAGACCAACACCCCCAGCCGCGCTATGACCGACAACGTCAAGGCACTGAACCTTTACACCGCCGATATGGCGAACGGCTACATCAATGAGGCCGACGAGGCCATCACCACCGGCGCAAAGAACGGTCTGAAGATTGAGGACAACGGCAAGACCACCGACCTCGGCTTCCAGCTGGGCGCTGACTTCAATGACCCGCAGTGGGATGCGCTGCTCGATGAGCTGACCGTGAATGAGATGGAAAATATGTACATCAACGCCTACGGCGGTCTGGCCGAGCTCAAGAGCGTCGGCAAGACCAAGAGCAAGGACGCTGACGGCCCCTCCCAGATTGGCGGCTTCACCGGTATGGGCGCTGGCACCGGCTTCCCCAGCTCCAGCACGCTGGCCCAGACATGGAACGCTGAGCTGGCGCAGGAGGAGGGCCGCACCATCGGCACGCAGGCTTTGCAGAACGGCTATACCGGCTGGTATGCGCCTGCCACCAATATGCACCGCAGCCCCTTCAACGGCCGTAACTACGAGTATTATTCCGAGGACAGCCTGCTGTCCGGCGTCATCTGCGGCAACACCGTGCAGGGCGCCAATGACGCTGGTGTCTACACCTACGTCAAGCACTTTATCTGCAATGACGGTGAAAGCGGCATCTACCGTGATTCTGTCTACACGTGGATGACTGAGCAGGCTCTGCGTGAGATCTATCTGCGTCCCTTCCAGATGCTGGTCGAGGACTATGACGCTGTCGGCCTGATGAGCAGCTACAACCGCATCGGTGCAGTCTGGGCAGGCGGCAGCGAGGCGCTGCTGACCGGCATCCTGCGTGACGAGTGGGGCTTTGACGGCGCTGTGATTACCGACTACTGCGACCATCACAGCTATATGAACGGCGACCAAGCCCTGCGCGCAGGCGGCAGCCTGTGGATGGCTGGCTTCATCGGCGGCAAGATGGCCTTTGAGACCGGCTCCAACAGCTATCTACAGGCCCTGCGCCGCGCTGCAAAGCAGACACTGTATATGTATCTGCATGTCCGTGTGACCAACCGTGACTATGCCGAGAGTATCGGCGATACCGCCGCGCTGCGCCACGACTTTAAGCCCGCTGTGCTCGGCTGGCGTCACCTTGTTGCGCTGATCGACCTTGTTGCCGTGGCACTGTTTGCACTGGCGATCCGCGGCATTGTGCGCGATGTCAAGCTGTACAAGACCGCCAGAGCCGAAAACAAGAACGCATAAAAATAACCCCCGCAATACCGCACAATGCAAGCGCATGACCGTAAGTTGAAATTGCGCGGTATTGCCTTATAAAAAAGGAGTGCATCCCCCTTGAAAAACGCTGAAATCATCGCAAAACTGAATCTGGAACAAAAATGCGCGCTGCTTTCGGGCGCGGGCACCTTCACCACGCGCGGCTGCCCCAAGGCGGGCGTGCCGTCCATCACCCTGTCGGACGGGCCGAACGGCGTGCGCAAGCAGGCCGGGGCGGCGGACCATCTGGGCCTGAACCCCAGCGTGCCGGCAACCTGCTTCCCGACTGCGGCCACCGTGGCCTGCAGCTGGGACCCCGCACTGGGCGAGGAGATCGGCCGCGCCATGGGCGAGGAGGCCGCTGCGCAGGAGGTTGCCGTGCTGCTCGGCCCCGGGCTTAACACCAAGCGCAGCCCCCTGTGCGGACGCAACTTTGAGTATTTTTCCGAGGACCCGTATCTTTCGGGCAAGATGGCCGCCGCCTATGTGCGGGGTATCCAAAGCGAGGGCATTGCAGCCTGCCCCAAGCATTTTGCCGTCAACAGTCAGGAACTGCGGCGCATGGCGTCCGACTCCGTTCTGGACGAGCGCACGCTGCGCGAGCTGTACCTGACCGGCTTTGAAATCGTGGTCAAGGAGGCTGCGCCCAAGACCATCATGTCGAGCTACAACCTCGTCAATGGCACCTATGCCAACGAGAACGCCCATCTTCTGCAGGATATTCTGCGCAGGGACTGGGGCTTTTCCGGTGCCGTTGTGACCGACTGGGGCGGCTCCAACGACCATGCGCTCGGCGTAAAGAACGGCTCCACGCTGGAAATGCCCGCCCCCGGCGGTGACGCCGTGCGGGAACTGCTGGCTGCCGTACAAAGCGGTAAGATCACCGAGGCGGATGTGGATGCCCGGCTGGATGAGCTGCTGACGCTGGTGCTGGATACAAGCGCTGCCGTGCAAAAGCACAGCCGCAGCTTTGACGCCGATGCACACCATACGCTGGCCCGCCGCGCCGCCGCCGAGAGCGCCGTGCTGCTGAAAAATGACGGCGGCATCCTGCCGCTGGCCGCCGGTGCAAGGGTTGCCGTTATCGGTGACTTTGCCGAAACACCGCGCTATCAGGGGGCTGGTTCGAGCGCCGTAAACTCTATCAAGGTCGATACGCTGCTTGATTGTCTTGCGCAGAGCGGGCTGCAGTGCGCGGGCTTCGCCGCAGGCTTTGACCGTCAGGGCCGCCCCGATGCCGCCAAAAAGGCACAGGCCGTGGCACTGGCCCAAAAGGCCGACACGGTGCTGCTCTGTCTGGGTCTGGATGAGATCAAGGAGAGCGAGGGCCTTGACCGCGTGGACATGCAGCTTGCCGATAACCAGATCGAGCTTTTGCAGGCGGTCGAGCAGGCTAACCCCAACACGGTGGTGATTCTGAACGCCGGTGCATCGCTGGAAACGCCGTGGCTGGCCCACTGCAGGGCGCTCATCTATGGGGCGCTGGGTGGGCAGGCCGGTGCCGGTGCCATGGTGGATGTGCTGACCGGCAAGGTCAACCCCGGCGGCAAGCTGGCCGAGACATGGGCCAATGCCTATGCGGAGACCCCCGCCAAGGATAACTTTGCCGGGGCGGGCCGCACCGTGCAGTACCGCGAGGGGCTGTATGTCGGCTACCGCTATTACCAGACCGCCGGGGTGCCGGTGGCGTTCCCGTTCGGCTACGGCCTGAGCTACACAAGCTTTGCCTATTCTGACCTGAAGGTCACTGCCGACAGTGTGACCCTGACCGTGACCAACACCGGTGCGCGTGACGGCGCGGAGATCGTGCAGGTCTATATCGCAAAGCCCGGTGCGGAGATCTTCCGCCCTGTGCAGGAGCTAAAGGCCTTTGCAAGGGTGCCGCTGGCGGCAGGGGAGAGCCGCACGGTCACGCTCCCGCTCGATGACAAGGCGTTCCGCTACTGGAACACCAGAACCGATGGCTGGGAGATTGAGGGCGGCCGGTATGAGGTCCGTGTCGGTGCCTCCAGTGCGGACATCCGCCTGACGGCCGATGTTGACATCCGCGGCACCAATGCCACTGATCCCTATGCCGGTAAGGCACTGCCGCACTACAAGAGCGGCAGTGTGCAGAATGTGCCCGATGCCGAGTGGGAGGCCCTGCTCGGACATCCTATCCCGCAGGATAAGGTCAAAATCGACCGCAACATGACGCTGGGCGAGCTGAACCACAGCCGCAGCCCGCTGGGCTGGCTAATCTGGGCCGTTCTGACAGCACTGCTGAACGCCAGCTTCAAAAAAGGAAAGCCCGATCTGAATGTGCTGTTCCAGTACAACATGCCGCTGCGCGCGCTGGCCAAAATGACAAGCGGCGCCATCAGCATGGGCATGGTGGACGGCCTTGTCATGGAGCTGCAGGGCTTCTGGATCATCGGCCTTGTACGGGTCATCTATGAAGCTGTTAAAAATCAAATTCTGAACGCGCAGATGGAACGCCGCCTGCGCAACGACTGAAGGGAGACTATATGAAAACGTGGAATACCTTTGCAGCCAAGCACCCTGCCGCCGCCCAATGGGTGCGCGAGGGCGGGCTGTTCGTCATCGTATCAAACCTTATCACGGTGTTCAAATACCTGCTGCTGCAGTTTCTGCCTGCGGCGTTTGCCGGGCTGCCGGTTGTGGACTTCGGCTGGCCGGGCATCCCGGTCACCCTCTTCGGAGAGACCTTCCGCTGGAATATTCTGGGCTATGACGCTGCTCACGGCGGCCTGCCGTACTTTTGCGCCTATATGGTGGCAATGGTGGTGGGGGAGTGCATCAACTTCCCGATCCAGCGCAGTTTTGTGTTCCGCAGCAAGGGCAATTTAGGCAAGCAGATCGCGTGGTATGTCCTTGCGTTCTGTGCCATTACCTGCATTGTCAACTCCATCAACTGTGTATGGGTCGCAGTGGCGGGACTTCTGGTGCCGGACTTCATCTACAACATCGGTACGACCGTCCTCAACGGCGGTATCTCGATGGTCATCTTCTTCTTCGTCAACAAGATCATCTTCCCGGAAGGGGAGGCTAAGAAGGCATAAGGATAGCCCCCGGACAGCTTTGCACTGTCCGGGGGCTGTTTATTTGCACACTGAAAGGTGCGATGCAGGCATCACCCCCGCATCGCTGCATAAAACGCGGTATTGCCTTACAAATAATTCACTGCCAGAATCGCCGCCCCCAGCACGACCAGCACAACACCGGTGGCGCGGTTCAGAGTGGCAGGCGCAGCCTTGTTGGCAAACTTGGCGGCGATACGCGCCCAAAGCAGGGTGCTGACGACACAGCAGATAAGGCAGAATACATCCGGCATACCGCCGATGGCGAAATGGCTGGCCGAGCCGGTGAACGCCGTAAAAGCCATGATAAAGACGCTGGTGCCCACGGCGGTTTTCAGCTCATACCCCAGCACCGAGGTCAGGAGCAGCAGCATCATCATGCCGCCGCCTGCGCCGATAAACCCGCAGATGAACCCGACACCCGCACCGCAGAGCAGGGACTGCACAAACCGCTTCTCTGCGCTCACGGCGTTCATTGAACTTTTGGTGGTCATGACCGGCCGCACAATGAACTTGACACCCAGCAGAAGGGTCATAAAGGTGGAAAAGCCGCCCATCGTGCGGCCGGGCACAAGGCTGGCCACATAGCTGCCCACCAGCGTGAAGCAAAGCACCGAGGCCATCATGACAGCGCCGTTTTTGATGTCCAGATTCCCGCTTTTGCCGTAGGTATAGGCAGAGACGGCGCTGGCCAGCACATCGCTGGCCAATGCAATGCCTACCGCCATATAGGGGTCCATCCCTAGAAAGGTGATGAGCATGGGGCTGATGACCGCCGCCGCGCTCATACCGGCAAAGCCGGTTCCCAGCCCGGCGCCGATGCCTGCGATAAAGCAGACGATAAATGCGATAAGATACGTCATAGGGTTACTCCTTTTTCAGCTGACGCTGGATGTTTGCGTCCATGCGGGACAGATATTCCTGCAGCCTCTGCTGCTCCTCTGCGGTAAAGCCCTCAAACAGCGGCTCGACCGTTCGGTGCTGTATCTCTGCCAGTGCGGCGGCGATGCGCTGACCGTCCGCAGTAAAGGCCAGCAGCCGCTGGCGGCGGTTGGTCGGGGCCGGTGCAGACCGACAGCACGCCGCGGCTGCGCAGCCGCTCTACCGCTGCTGATACATTGGATTTCGCCAGCCCGCGGTAGCGGCAGATGTCCCCGGCGGTGTGACATTCGGGGTTGTTGTGCAGAAACAGCAGGATGTCAATCTCCAGCTGGTTAAGCCCGTATGCCGCAGAGGCGGCCTCGAACTGCGCGGCATAGTATTTTTTGTAGTGCTGTATATAGGATAATACAGGCAGCACAGGAAGCCCTCCTTTACGAGTAATAAAAAGAATAGTTCTAATTATAACTATCTGGACGGCTGATGTCAATACAAAGCGCCGTATAAACAAAAAATCCCGCCGGAATACGGCGGGATTTCTGGTGGAGCATTGTCAGCAGCAGTCGAACCTTTAAGCAGGCATATCGTTGCTGCGGTCAGAGCGCTTCAAACCGAGAAACGGCGGCACTTCGGAACGCTTCAGCCCTTGTTCGTGTGCTTTTTTCAGTTGGTATTCGTGCAGGGCAATGCTGTCCAGCAGATCACGCTGATTTTGGGAGGCTGCATAGTAATCGACGCCGAACCGTTTGCAGACTGCACTGAGTTGGTCAAGCATTTCAACAGCAGTAGGGGACATTCGTTTGACTTCGATATCCATAAAAACTCCTTTTCCTAAAGGCGTGAGGGCAAGAACCGTCCCGTGGCCACAAATCTTCAATTTTTGAAAACTTTCTGCCCCTTGGGATAGCTTTCTTGTTGGGGCGTGCGGTGCCCCAAACCCTGCTTCATAATATCGATCATGACCGATCAACGACTGATTTATAGTAATTGCCAAAGTCTGCAAGTGCATTGACGATCGGTAGCATTTCCATTCCGAGATCGGTCAACCCATATTCTACTTTGGGAGGATTCTCGTGGTAATCACGGCGGTAGGCAAGCCCATCATCAATCATCTGTCTTAAGCTCTCGGTCAAAACTTTCTGCGAGATCCCGTCGATGCTTCTTTGCAGCTCATTGAATCTCCATGGACGCTCCTTCAGATTGCGCAGAAGCAAGAGTTTCCATTTTCCGCCAATCAGGGATACTGCTGTTGCAACCGGACATTCCGGTAGCTCTTCTTTTGTACGCATATCAGTCACCTCTGTATATAGTATATCACATTCATTTTTGAATGTACAGTTACAAAAAGGTGCGTACTTGTTTTTGAATGTGCAAGCTTCTATACTTGACTCAGGCAATGAAAGATTGCGAATCAAAATGGAGGTGCTTACAATGGCAAGCTACACAAAAATGACAGTTGGAAAAGAAAATCGGACGGAGCTTCATGAAAAGCTCGGCCTGACCGGTGCGGAGATCAGCCTGAATACGCTTCCTGCGGGAGCAAATGTTCCGTTTGTTCACTCCCACAAGGCAAATGAGGAAATCTACGGTGTTCTTTCCGGCAAAGGTAAGGCTGTTATCGATGGCGAAGAGATCAGCCTTGCAGTAGGCGACTGGCTGAAGATCTCTCCCGTGGCAAAGCGTCAGTTCTTTGCTGCAAGCAATTCTGAGATCACTTATATTTGTATTCAGGTCAAGGAAAATTCTCTCGAAGGCTATACTGCAACGGATGCTGTGATTTACTGATAAAACATAGCAAAGCAAAAGGCAGGATACCACCGTCATGGTGATACCCTGCCTTTGCTCGTTTACCGCTCTGCGTACTCTCGCCGCAGAACCTCCCGTAAACAAAAAACATACCCGAACCCATTCTCATAGAGAATCGGGTTCGAGTACGAACTGAATGGTGGACCTGGAGGGATTCGAACCCTTGACCTCTCGGATGCGAACCGAACGCTCTCCCAACTGAGCTACAGGCCCATGTCTTTGCGACTAAATTAGTGTAATCCATTTTGCGCAAAAAGTCAAGAGCAAAACAAGAATTTTGTGGGGCCAAAGGGGGACAGGTCGTGTAACATACGATTTTTATTGCGGGCGGCTGTTTTCCGCACGCTTATTGCGCTACGCTATAAAAGGTGCTATAATAATACAAATCTTGCTCTGGCCGTATAAAATCGTATACGCGGTTTGGATTGAACCTGCACAGGTGTTGCACTATAGTATTTTTAAGCAAACGGGAGCAACATTATGTGGAGGGAGATTTTTGTATGGATACGCAACGGATCGCAAGCTATCGGCGGGAATTTTCTGCGCTGGCAGACCTGCAGGCGGCTGGGACCGTGACCTATTCACTGCTGCGCGAGGCAGACGCCTTTGTCATCTGCGTGCAGCGCGATGAAGAACCGCCGGTGGAGCGGATGCTGTGCGACACAGAGGAGGAGCGCGCCGGGATGCTGACACGCTTTCTGTATGAAAATGCGGTGGAGCCTGAACAGATGCCCGCAATCCTCCGGGATATCTGCGGATGGGCGGTGGGCTGAGATGGCAGTGGCATTGATGGACAGGGCTGCCGGGCAGGCCAAACTCCCGGAAACACCGGCCGTTGTGGCACTTTTTGCGTTCGGCTCCCGCCTTGACCGGGATACGATGCAGCTGTTTGCCCGGACCCACAGCGAGGAGGTCCGCGCGGCGGCGATCGCATCCACCGGGCAGGAGGTACTGGAGCTGCTGCACGGCGGCCTTCGCCCGCAGGTGCTGGTGCTGGACGCGCTGCTCACAAAGCCTGCCGTGACGCAGGTACTGCAGGAGATCGGCAAAATGGATCTGAATCCGGAGCCGGCTGTGCTGGTACTCGTGCCTGTGCCGGAGGAGACGGCCGCCCGCCGTGCGCTGGGGCTGTTCTCCCGGTATGAGGTCATGCTGCGCCCCTACGGCATGAAAAACCTCTTTGATGAGATCTACCGCATGGGCACCGATGAGGAAGAAAACCGCCTCTACCGGCTGCGCCGCTGCTGTGAGGATGTGCTGGAAGGCTACGGCGCACCCACGACCCTGAACGGCTACCGCTACGCCGAGCGGATGCTGCTCTACGCCCTGTATGCGGACAAGCCGCAGCCGATCGGCGTTTTGCAGCAGTATGTCGCAGCGGAGGAGGACATCGAGGTCGGAACAGTGACCTCGGCGCTGAACCGGCTTTCCGCCGGCATGGCAAGGCGCGGCACCGAGGCGTACCGGGCGCTCTGCCTGCGGTGCGGCCGCCCGGAAGACGGCGTGCTTTCCAACGGACAGCTTTTTAAAGGAATGTTTCAGCAGCTGCGCGGTATGACAGAACGATAAAGGGAGGCGTTTTCCATGGAGGAAAAGCAGAGCAAGGCAGACCTGCTGGCCCTGCGCGGCGGACTGCGCGGCCGGTTCCGCCGTGTGTTTGACGGCATGGAAAACGCTTTTGAGGTTCTGCTCGACCAGCTTGAACACCCCCTGAGCCCGGCGGACCGCGCCGGAATGGCGCAGCTTGTGCAGGATATGCAGACGCAGCTGCTCGGTGCGCGCCGTCTGGGGGATCAGGCCTCCGATGCGGCGACAGCCGCCGTGCTGCACAGCACCTGCGTGCCGCGCCCCATCGACCTGCTGAGCCAGCTGGACGAGATCTGCGACATCCTGCGGGAGGAGGCCGCCCGGTATGACCTGCCGTTTACGATTGAACTGCAGACCGCCGGGCAAAATGTGCTGCCCACGGTAGGGGATGCGGCCCTTCTGAATGGCCTGATGACAAACCTGATCTCCAACACGCTCTCCGCAGACCCGGGGGCCTGCATCACGCTGCGCTGTGAGCCGGGGCTGTTCTGCTACCGGGACAACGGCCCCGGTCTGCCGCCCGATGCAAAGGCGCTGCTGACCGATGGCTGCTGGAGCGCCCGGCTGCTCTATGCGGGCGGGCTGGGGCTGCCGCTCATCGCGGCCTACACAAAGGCCATGGGCTGGTCGCTGGCCGTGGGGCCGGGACCGGGCACAGAGCTGTGCTTCACCCTGCCGCCCGCGCCGCCGCTCGATGATCTGATGCTGGAATCCCCCGTTGAGCGCATGGCCGAGCGGCAGACCCGGCGGCTGGCGCTGCGCCGCGAGCTGGCTGTGCTGCAGGCACAGGAATTGCTGTAAAATGACATGGCACCGTTGTCCCGGCAGGGAAACGGTGCTTTTTTTGCTGCACCGCTTTACTTTGCGCGCAAATTATTGTAAAATGTAATACAAAAAGAATGGTTTACTATGCCTGTACGGCAGGGTAGACCGCCAAAATAACTACAGGTGGTGTTTTTATGGCAATTCAGTATAAACGTATTCTTCTGAAGGTCAGCGGCGAGGCACTTTCCGGCCCCAAGGGCACGGGCTTTGATGAGGAAACCATCGCCTCTATCTGTGCCGGTATCAAGGCGGCGCACGATCTGGGTGCGCAGATCGGCATTGTCGTGGGCGGCGGCAACTTCTGGCGCGGCCGCTCCAGCGGCAGGATGGATCGCATGGACGCCGACAAGATCGGCATGCTGGCTACCGTCATGAACGCGCTGGCCGTTAAGGATGCACTGCGCCAGCAGGGCGTGGAGGCCGTTGTCATGACCAGTTCCTTTATGCCGCAGGTGGCCGAGTGCTTCACCAGCGACAAGGCCATCGCTGCGCTGGAGAGCGGCAAGATCGTTGTGTTCGGCGGCGGCACCGGCAACCCCATCTTCTCCACCGATACGGCCAGCGCGCTGCGCGCACTGGAGATCAGCGCCGATGCCATGTTCAAGGCTACGATGGTGGACGGTGTCTACGATAAGGACCCCCACAAGTATGCCGATGCCGTGCGCTATGATACGCTGACCTTTACCCGCGTGCTGGACGAGCGTCTGGCCGTTATGGACTCCACCGCCGCGACCCTCTGCCGTGATAACGGCCTGCCCATCCTTGTGTTTGATCTGGGCCAGCCCGAGAATATCGCCAAGGCTGTGCAGGGCGAGATGGTCGGCACCCTTGTGAAGGAGTAAATCAAAAAAAGCTGAAGCTTTGAAAAATTCATAATTTTCCCCTATACTATTTTACGAATAAGGAGAATCTTACTATGAGCAGCACGACCAAACCCTTTGAAGAAAAAATGAACGCCAGCGTCAACCATCTGGTCCATGAGCTGGCTTCCATCCGCGCCGGCCGCGCCAACCCCGCCATCCTCGACAAGGTGGCGGTGGACTACTACGGCAGCCCCACGCCCATCCAGCAGATCGCCGCTGTGGCCGTGGCCGAGGCCCGCATCCTGACCATCTCCCCGTGGGACCGCTCGATGCTCAAGCCTATCTCCAAGGCAATCCAGACCAGCGACATCGGCATCAATCCCATTGATGACGGTCAGGTCATCCGTCTGGTATTCCCGGCCCCGACCGAGGAGCGCCGCAAGCAGCTGACCAAGGATGTCAAGAAGCAGGGCGAGGATGCCAAGACAGCCGTGCGCAACATCCGCCGCGATGCGATGGACAAGTTCAAGGCCATGAAGAAGGCCGGCGAGATCACCGAGGACGATCAGAAGAAGCTGGAGGAGGAGACCCAGAAGCTGACGGACAAGTATGTCAAGATGATCGACGACACCTGCGCCGACAAGAACAAGGAGATCATGGAGGTCTGATCTCTCCATGAACGATAGCCTGTGCGGGCATGTCATCTGACACGCCCGCATAGGCTGTTATTGCAAGAAAATCTATTCCGCGAAAGGGAATCACTGTTTATGAAGACCCGCATCATCACTGCCGTTGTCGGCCTGGGCGTTCTGGCCGTCGTACTGGCGTTTTTCGACACCTTCCTGTTTGACCTGGTGCTCAGTGCCATCTGCCTGCTGGCCATCCATGAGGTCTTTTCCGCCATGGGCTTTGGCAAAAAGCAATGGTATCTGTATGTCGGTGCTGTGCCGCTGACCCTGCTGGTCATGCTCAGCAGCTCACAGATGGTGCGCGGGCTGCTGCTGCCGGTGGCGTTCCTGACTGTGCTGTTCTACAATGTCTGCCAGATCACACATGTCCAGACGCTGGAGTACGGCAAGCTGACGGGCTTTGTCTACTTTTCGGGCGTGATCACCTTCTGCTTTTACTCGCTCATCCATCTCAAGCGGATGCTGCCCTTTGCGCAGTTTCGCTATGATGCCATCTATTTCATCCTGCTGATCCTCTGCTTTGCATGGGGCGGGGATACCTCTGCCTACTTTGCGGGCCGCGCTCTCGGCAGGCACAAGCTGGCCCCCATTGTCAGCCCCCACAAAACAGTGGAGGGCGCTGTGGGCGGCGTGCTGGGCAGCATGGCCGCCGGCTGCGTGCTGACGCTGGTCTACTCGCTGCTGTCAAAGACCTATAATGTGCTGAGCATCCATGTGCTGCCGCGGCACTATATGGTGCTGCTCGGCATGGGCGCCGTGGCATCGGTGCTGGGCATTCTGGGCGATCTGTTTGCCTCTGCCGTCAAGCGTCAGGCGGGCATCAAGGACTACGGCACGATTTTCCCGGGGCACGGCGGTATTCTCGACCGCTTTGACAGCGTTATGTTCATTGCGCCGTTCGTTTCCATCGCGGTACGCTATTTCTTCTATCTGCTGTGAGGAATGTACAATGAGTAAAGTTATCACACTGCTGGGCTCTACCGGCTCGATCGGCACCCAAAGCCTCGATGTCTGCCGCATGCATGGCTATGAGGTGTTCGGTTTGTCGGCCAACTCCAGCGTAGACAAGCTGCTGGCCCAGATCGCTGAATTTCACCCGAAGTATGTGGCTGTCACTGACCCGGCCGCGTTCGACAGGCTGTCCGCCGCGCTGGCAGGGCAGGCGGGCGCGCCAAAGCTGCTGAAGGGGGCGGACGGCCTGCGTGAGCTGGCCGCTATGGACGGCGCAGGCACGGTGCTGAACGCCGTTGTCGGCATTGCCGGTCTGGATGCCTCACTGACGGCTATCGAGAGCGGCCATGATCTGGCGCTGGCCAACAAGGAAAGCCTTGTCACCGGCGGCCATCTGGTGACCGATGCCGTCAAAAAGCACGGTGTTCACCTGCTGCCTGTGGACAGTGAGCACAGCGCCATCTTCCAGTGCCTGCAGGATCAGCACAGCGCCAAAACGCTGGAAAAGATCCTGCTGACCGCCTCCGGCGGGCCGTTCTTCGGCATGGGCACCGAGGAACTGCGCAGCAAGACGAAGGCGGATGCCCTCAAGCACCCCAACTGGAACATGGGTGCAAAAATTACCATTGATTCCGCCACCCTGATGAACAAGGGCCTTGAGCTGATCGAGGCTGCGTGGCTCTTCGGTCTGCCGGAGGACAAGATCCAGATCGTTGTACAGCGGGAAAGCATCATCCATTCCGCGGTGCAGTTTGCCGATCATTCCATCATCGCGCAGCTTGGCGTGCCGGATATGCGCATCCCCATTCAGTACGCGCTGACTTGGCCGGAGCGTCTGCCCAGCCCTGTGCCGGAGCTGGATTTCACGGCACTGACCAAGCTGAGCATCGCCACTGCGGATGACGAGACCTTCCGCTGCCTCAAGGCCTGCAAGAAAGCAATCCGCAAGGGCGGTCTGGCCCCCTGCGCCGCCAACGGCGCGAATGAGGCCGCCGTGGCGCACTTCCTGCGGGACGAGATCGGCTTCCTCGACATCGGCCGCCTTGTGGAGGGCATCGTGGACAGCGATTCCTTCGGCGGGGATTACATGCTCGCCGATGTCCATGAGTGTGACCGCATGGCGCGGGCCTATGTCGAGGCACATATCTAAAAATTCCGCTTTGCCTTCCCCTGCGGGGGAAGGTGGCTGCGCTCGCCGCAGCCGGATGAGGGGCGGCCTACCTATGGCAGCCCGGTATTGTTTTGTGCAAAAATAGTAACTTGCGAGGTGCCTATGACTGTATTGCTGACCGGGCTGGCATCGCTGCTCGTGTTCGGCGGCGTTGTTCTGGTGCATGAGCTGGGCCACTTTATGGCGGCCCGGCATTGCGGTATCCATGTTGAGGAATTTTCCATCGGCTTTGGCCCGCGCCTGTGGGCGGTCCAAAAAAACGGTACGACCTATTCACTGCGCCTTTTCCCGCTGGGCGGCTACAACCTGTTCAGTCAACCCCCGGAGGAGGACGCAGACCCGCCGGCAGAGGAGTGTGCCCCGCCGCGCAAAGCTGCGCTGTTCCCGCTGACGGTCAGCGGGCAGCCGTTTGAGCAGGCCACGGCATGGCAGCGCTTCTTTGTGACGCTTTGCGGTGCGCTGATGAATTTTCTGCTCGGCATGGCGGTGCTGCTGGTGCTGGTCCTCTCGCAGGGGCGGCTCGGCAGCACAACGGTTGCGGATTTCGCAGAGAACGCCAAGAGCGCCGCTGTCCTGCAAAAGGGGGATGTCCTTCTGCAGGTGGACGGTAAGCCCTGCCGCACGGTCTACGCACTGTCTGATCTGTTTGACGGTACCGAAAAGACGCATACCATAAAGGCGCTGCGCGGCGGCGAGGTCGTGAGCCTGCCTGCTGTGACGGTCAGCCCAACGCTTGATGAAAACGGCCGTGTGCAGTACGCTACAGACTTTCGGGTGGCAGCGCAGCCCTTGTCGGTACACAGCACTCTGGTCATGGCGGGGGAGCTGTTCCGCTATTACAGCGGTGCGATTTTGGGCGGCTTCTGGCAGCTGTTTACCGGCAAGGCGGGCATGGAGGATCTCTCCGGCCCGATCGGCACTGTGTCGGCAGTCAGTCAGGCTGTGCGGTACGGCTGGCGGGATGTGCTTTCCCTGATGGCTCTGCTGACGATCAATGTGGGCATCTTCAACCTGCTGCCCATTCCTGCGCTGGACGGCTGCAAGCTGCTCTTTCTTGCGTGGGAGGGGCTGACCGGCCGCCCTGTGCCACTGCGCGCGCAGAGCTTTATCCACACGGCGGGCATGGTTGCCCTGCTGTGGCTCATGATTTTGGTAACGATGCAGGACATTACACGATTCTTATAAGGAGAACTACGATGCAGCGTCAACTGAAAAAAGAAGTCAAGATCGGCAATCTCAAGATCGGCGGTACAAACCCCATCGCCGTACAGACGATGCTGAATGTGCCCGTCAAGGATATTGCGGGCAATGTGGCACAGGCGCAGCGCGTTGCGGCCGTCGGCTGCCAGATCGTCCGTGTGACGGTACCCACCCCGGCGGACGCCGCCGTTGTGGCCGCTATTAAAGAGAAGGTGGACATCCCCGTTGTGGCGGATATCCACTTTGATTACCGCGCCGCGCTCGCCGCGCTTGATGCCGGCGCCGATAAGATCCGCATCAATCCCGGCAACATCGGTGATGATGACCGCGTCAAGGCGGTGGCCGATGCCTGCAACGCCAAAAATGTACCCATCCGCATCGGCGTCAACGGCGGCAGCCTTGAAAAGCATATTCTGGCCCGCTACGGTGCCCCCGTGCCCGAGGCAATGGTGGAGAGCGCCATGTACCATGTGCGCCTGCTGCAGAAGTTCGACTTTGACAACATCGTCATCTCGATCAAATCCAGCAATGTGCCCCGCATGATGGCGGCCTACCGCCTGCTGGCCAGCCAGACCGATTACCCCCTGCATGTCGGCGTGACCGAGGCGGGCGGCAACCGGATGGGTCTGATCAAATCCGGCATGGGCATCGGCGGTCTGCTGATGGAGGGTCTTGGCGATACGCTGCGTGTCAGCCTGACTGATGAACCTGAGAACGAGGTTTATGCCGGTTATGACATTCTGCGCGCGGCAGGCTACGCCGTGGCAGGCCCTGAGATCATCAGCTGCCCGACCTGCGGGCGCACCCAGTACCCGATGATCGAGATCGCCAACGAGGTTGAGCGCCGTCTGCGGGACGAGGGCTTCAAAAAGCCGCTGAAGATCGCCATCATGGGCTGTGTTGTCAACGGCCCCGGCGAGGCGTCCGATGCCGATATCGGCATTGCCGGTGGTAAGGACGAGGCGCTGCTCTTCATCCGCGGTGAAAAGATCCGTATGCTGAAGGGCGACATTGTAGGGCAGCTGCTGGACGAGATCCATAAGATGTAACCAATAAAGCCTTCCCCCAAGGGGGAAGGTGGCCCCGCAGGGCCGGATGAGGGGCGCGTCTGCCTTGCCGCCCTTTTACCGGGCAATGATGGTAAGCCCGCCCCTCATCAGTCCGCTTCGCGGACAGCTTCCCCCGAGGGGGAAGCCTTGTCTCTACACCCACTTGTGAGGTAAAATTTCCTTGAAACCTTTCGTCACCCAAGTCTGGCCGCAGTTTACGGCGGACCAGCAGTTCTGTGCGGCGTTCGGCAGTGTGCTGGTCGACCGTGTGGAGCTTTACCGCACAAAAAGACAGGTCGTGATCTGCCTGCGCAGTGCTGAACCTCTGGATCAGGCGCTGTGCGGGCGTCTTTGTGCATCCCTCTCTGAGGTGTTTGCCGGGTATGAGCTGCAGATTCGCAGCTATTTTGCGTACCAGAGCATCACCCCGGAGGCGGTGCGACTTATGCTGGAGGAGCTGAAGCAGCGGGGAATGCCGGTCAACGGCTTTCTCGATAAGGCCCAGCCTGTCACCTTCGGGGAGGACGGCATCACCATCCATGTCAATGCGGGCCGCCAGATCCTGGAGAGCGTGGAACTGCCCCGCGTGTTGGCAGAGCTTATTCAGGAGCGCACCGGCGCACTGCCCATCGTGCGGCTGGCCGATACCGGCAACACCCGCACCGAGGAGGAGTTTGAGCAGTACCTGCAGGAGAAAGCGCCTGTCGTCAAGTTTGAGGCCAAGGAAACGCCGCCCGACTTTACGATCGAGGGGCTGGCCCTTACCAATAAGCCGGTCAAGCTGTTCTACGGCAAGACCTTCAAGCCTGCCGACATCCGCCATCTGAATGATCTGGGGGACGGCGGCAAGGTGACGGTCTGGGGCGATGTGTTTGCCACCGAGGTCAAGGGCAGCCGCCGCAAGATCTATTTTACCTCCATCACCGACTATTCCGGTTCAGTCAACCTCAAGGTATTGGGGGACGAGGACGCCGATATGTCCAAGTGGGAGGGCCTCAAGCCCGGCACCACCCTGATTGTGCGCGGCAACTATATGTATGACAAGTACGAGCATGACTTTGTCATCCTGCCCTACGATGTTCTGCAGGTCGAGCGCGAGCAGCGGCAGGACACTGCGCCCGAGGGGCAAAAGCGGGTCGAGCTGCACCTGCATACCAAGTCCAGCTCGATGGATGGCTTCAACGACCCCGGCAAGATCGTGCGTCTGGCGCACCGCATGGGCCACCGCGCTGTGGCCATCACCGACCACGGCGTCTGTCAGGGTTACCCCGAGGCGATGCTGGCCACCGATGCCATCCACGAAACAGATCCGAACTTTAAGCTGATCTACGGCTGCGAGGCCTATTTTGTCGATGATATGATCCCCGCCGTCTACGGCGCAGCGCAGATGCCGCTGTCCGGCTCGTTTGTCGTGTTCGACACCGAGACGACCGGCCTTGACGCCAACACCGAGCGGCTGACCGAGATCGGTGCCGTCTATGTGGAAAACGGTAAGATCAACGAGGAAAAGAAGTTCTGCACCTTTGTCAACCCCGGCAAGCCGATCCCGCAGAAGGTCGTTGACCTGACCGGTATCAACGATGCCATGGTCGCCGACGCCCCGACACCCGAGGAGGCCATCCGCGCTTTTAAAGAATTTTGCGGGGACAACATTCTTGTGGCCCACAACGCCCACAGCTTTGATATGCTGTTCATCCGCAAGGCGGGGGAGAAGGCGGGCGTCAGCTGGGACGAGAACACCTATATCGACACGCTGCCGATGGGACAGGCGTTGTTCCCGGGGCTGCGCAACTACAAGCTGGACACGATCAACAAGCATCTTGAGATACCGCCCTTCAACCACCACCGCGCTGTTGATGATGCCATGGCGCTGGCCCGCATCTTTGAGGTCATGCTGACCGATCTGGAGGAAAAGGACATCCACGCGGTCGAGGCCATCAACACCGGCCTTGGCGGCAACAAAGAGGTGCTGAAAAAGAAATACTACCACCTGATTATTCTGGTGCAGAATCAGGTCGGTTTAAAAAACCTCTACCGCATCGTCAGCGCCGCCCACACCCAGTATTTCTTCAAAAAGCCGCGCGTACCGCGCAGCCTGCTCAACCAGTACCGGGAGGGACTGCTGCTCTCCCCGGCCTGTGAAGCGGGTGAGCTTTACAGGGCAATCGTGGCGGGCCAGCCTTACGAGCAGCTGCTGCGCATCGCCGATTATTACGATTATCTTGAGGTCCAGCCCCTCGGCAACAATGAATTTATGGTTCGCAACGGGCAGGTGGATTCGATCGAGGCGATCAAGAACTTCAACCGCACCGTCATACAGCTGGGCGAGGACCTGCACAAGCCGGTCGTGGCCACAGGCGACTCCCACTTTCAGGAGCCGGAGGACTGGATCTACCGCGCAGTCCTGCAGGCCGGCAACGGCTTTAAGGACGCCGACAACCAGGCACCGCTCTACTTCCGCACTACGCCCGATATGCTGGAGGATTTCAGCTACCTGCCGCAGGAAAAGGCCTACGAGATCGTTGTGACCAACCCCAACAAGATTGCAGCCACCATCGACAACAACCTGCGCGCCATCCCCAAGGGCACCTACCCGCCCAGCATCCCCGGCGCCGAGCAGGAGCTGCGCGATGACACATGGAAGCATGCCGCGCGGGACTATGGCGCGCCGCTGCCCGATGTGCTGCAAAAGCGGCTGAAAAAGGAGCTGGATTCCATCTGCGGCCATGGCTACGCCGTTTTGTATGTCATCGCCGTGCGTCTGGTGGCCTACTCCAACGCGGGCGGTTATCAGGTCGGCAGCCGCGGCTCTGTAGGCTCATCGGCCGTTGCGCACTTCTCCGGTATTTCGGAGGTCAACTCGATGCCGCCGCACTACCTGTGCCCCAACTGCAAGCACAGCGAGTGGATCAATGACGGCATCCACTTTGACGGCTTTGACCTGCCCGACAAAAACTGCCCGGTCTGCGGCAAGCCGATGATCGTGGAAGGACACGACATCCCGTTCGAGACCTTCCTCGGCTTCTATGGCGACAAGGAGCCTGATATTGACCTGAACTTCTCAGGCATGTATCAGTCCTGCGTGCATCGCTACACCGAGGAGCTTTTCGGCAAGGAGAATGTGTTCAAGGCGGGCACTGTCTCCGGTCTGCAGGATAAAACGGCCTACGGCTATGTCAAAAAGTACCTTGAGGAACGCGGCCGGACCGTCAACCGTGCCGAGGAAAACCGCCTTGTCATCGGCTGCACCGGCGTAAAGCGCACGACCGGCCAGCACCCCGGCGGCATGGTCGTTGTGCCGGATACCTTTGATATTTACGACTTCTGTGCCATCCAGCACCCGGCGGACGATGTCAAGGGCGGTCTGCTGACCACCCACTTTGAATTTAAATACCTGCACGACACGCTGCTCAAGCTGGACGAGCTGGGCCATGATGTGCCGACCTTCTACAAATTCTTCGAGGAATACTCCGGTATCCCCATTGACTCAGTCCCGATGAATGATGAAAAGGTCTACAGTCTGCTGACCAGCCCGGCCGCGCTCGGCGTGACCGAAGAGCAAATCGGCTCCAAAACCGGCACCTTCGGCATCCCGGAGATGGGCACGAACTTCGTGCGCCAGATGCTGCTGGATGCCCAGCCGAAGAATTTCTCAGAGCTGATCCAGATCTCGGGCCTGTCCCACGGCACCGATGTCTGGACCGGCAATGCGGACGAGCTGATTCGCTCGGGCACCTGCACGATCGCAGAGGTCATCGGCTGCCGTGACAGCATTATGCTGTATCTTCTGCGCAAGGGCCTGGAACCGAAGATGTCGTTTGACATTATGGAGGCCGTGCGTAAGGGTAAGGTCGCCAAGGGCGGCTTCAAGCCCGGGTGGGAGGAGGCCATGCGTGAGCATGATGTGCCAGACTGGTATATCGAATCCTGCCGCAAGATCAAGTATATGTTCCCCAAGGCCCACGCCGTAGCCTACCTGATGGCGGCCATCCGCCTGATGTGGTTCAAGGTCTACCACCCGGCGGTGTTTTATGCCGTCTACTTTACGGTGCGCGGCGCGGACATCGACTATGAGGCCGCCGTCGGCGGTGTCCGTGTGGCCAAGCAGCACCTGAAGGACAACGAAAAGATCCCCAAGGAGGAGCGCACCGCCAAGGACGATGACGCCTTGGTCAGCCTGCAGCTGGAAAACGAGATGCTGCAGCGCGGCTGCGAGTTTTTGCCAATCGAGCTGGGCAAGAGCTATGCCAGCAAGTATGTGGTCGAGGACGGCAAGGTCCGTCTGCCGTTTACGGCCATCCGCGGTCTGGGCGATGCCGCCGCCGTGGCGCTTGAGCAGGCCACGATGCACGGGCAGGAGTATATCTCGGTGGAGGAATTGCAGCAGGCCAGCGGCGTTGCACAGTCGGTTTTTGACAAGCTGCGCGCAGTCGGCGCTCTCGGCAATCTGCCCGAAACCAGTCAGGTCGATCTGTTCAGTATGATGTAAAGGGATTACCCATCCGCGGGGCGTCGGGGACGCCGCCCCCTACAAAATCCACCGCAGTAGGGGCGGCATATATGCCGCCCGCCCCCCTTGACAACCTACCGGATTTGCGCTATAATAGCAGTCACTGATGCGGGATTAGCTCATCCGGTAGAGTGACTGCTTCCCAAGCAGTAGGTGGCGAGTTCGAGACTCGTATCCCGCTCCAAAATGTCCTGATGCTCTTGCATCAGGACATTTTTTGTTGTGAGGTGCCCGCCATGCTTGACGCTTTCCCGATCTATCACTGGTTCCATAACGGCAACCCCTATTCCGGGGCCGAGGGCGGTATGCGGTATGTCATCACGCCCGGCAAAAAAGCAGACCCCAACGATGAAAGCGGTAAGAAAAAGCTGGAGTACCTGACCGCCCAGATCTGGCCCGGCCCGTGGAGCATCGAGCATACGGCGGAGGAAAAAATCGAGTCCGCTGAGTTTGACGGCAGTCAGGCGGGGCTGGATGCTGCGGTGGCATGGCTGCAGGAGCGCTACCGGAGTGAGGCGGCCCGCTGGGAAAACATCCCCTCCATCTTGGACTGCGAGCCGGACCGGTAAGCGGCGGCAGCCAATAATTTCCGGTCCGGGCAACACCTTTTGTTATAAAGGGTGTTGCTTTTTTTATGGATATTTGTCATAATAAATATATATGTAAGAAAGGGGAGACGGCCCGTGGCAAAGATCGCCGTTGTCGAGGACAACGCTGCTGTCCGGCAGGAGCTGTGCGGCTTTATTGCGCAGTACGCGCAGGAGAGCGGCCAGCTGCTGGAAGTGACCCCCTTTGCGGATGGCTCCCAGATCGTGGAGCCCTACCGCCCCGGGTTTGATATTATTTTTCTCGATATTGAGATGCCTACGCTGGGCGGCATGCCCACGGCGGAGCGCATCCGGCTGCTGGACCCCGATGTGGTGCTGATTTTTGTGACGAATATGGCGCAGTATGCCATACGCGGCTATGAGGTCGATGCGCTGGATTTTGTGCTCAAGCCCGTCAGCTACTACCAGTTCAGCACAAAGCTGGACCGCGCGCTGCAGCGTATCTGCCGCCGGCGCGGCGGGCAGATCACCCTGCAGGTGGGCGGCGGTGTGCAGCTGCTGGCCACCGATGACATCCTGTATCTGGAAACGCGCGACCGGCTGCTGCATTACCACACCACGACCGGGACATGGTCGGTGCGCGGCAGTCTGCTCAAGGCGGAGAAGGACCTGACCGCCTACCATTTTGCCCGGTGCAACCAGTGCTATCTGGTCAATCTGCGCCATGTGCGCGGTGTGCAGGACGACTTTGTGCAGGTGGGGGAGGAACGGCTTGAGATCAGCCGCCGCCAGCGCGCAGCGTTTTTGGCTGCCGTGGCGGCGTATGTCGGGGGTGCGCTGTAGGTGGATTCCATCCTGAGTCTGGCCGTCTGCGCCGCAGGCATCTGCGGGGCCCAGCTGGCCTACTGGCTGCCGCTGAAAAAGCGGGATCGCTTCCGGCTGCGCGCCCTGCTGGATCTTATTCTGGTGATCCCCCTTTCGCGGCTGATGGTCTTTGGCAACAGCGGCCATCTGGACACCTTGCTGCTGCTTGTGATCTACGCCGTTTATTTTGCCTATGCTGCGGTATCCACACATCTGTGCACCCGGCTGGACTGGGCAGCCAGCGCCTACTGCAGCGTCTGGATCGTGTTGACCTCGGAGTCGGTGTATGAGCTGTGGCGGGTCCTGATCTGGACCGCCGAGGCACTCGGCATGCAGCATCTTTCCCTGTACAGCACACCGATGCTGCTCGGCCAGCTTGGCTTTACGGTGGTATGCTGCATCGTGGTCCGCTTTACCGTGGCCCGGACGATGCCGGAGGACGGTACCTACCACATCGGCCCGCGCCAGCTTGGCAGTGCCGGGCTGCTGGGGGTCATGTTCGTCTTTCAGTTCTTTGCCCTGCAGACAAGTCTGCGTATCGGGCTGCGCCCCTCGGCGGTGGTGGCACCATCATTGCTGACCCAGTTTTACTGCGTGACGCTGCTCTATCTGCAGACGGAGCTTTTCAAAAAGTCCGCCCTGCAAAAGGAGATGGATGCCCTCAACCTGCTGTACGACCGCCAGCGCAAGCAATACCAGATTGCGCGGCAGAATGTACAGATCATCAACCGTAAATGCCATGAGCTGAAGGTGCAGATTGCAGACCTGCGCCGCCTGCAGCCCGATGCAGCCGCCTCGCAAAGTCTGGACGAGGCCGAGCAGGCCGCCCGGATGTATGACGCCAACGCCGCCACCGGCAATGAGGTGCTGGATGTTGTGCTGACCGAAAAGAGCCTGCTGTGCGAGGCCCAGCGCATCCGGCTGAACTGTGTGGCCGATGGCACCTGTCTGGCGGCCATTGAGCCGGGGGACCTGTATGCGCTTTTCTCCAACCTGCTGGATCAGGCTATTGACGCCGCCGCCCAGCAGCGGGATACCGACCGCCGTATGATCGACCTGCTGGTCTGCAGGCGGCAGGGCTTTGCGGTCATCAATGTCATTGGGCCGCACCCGGCGGAGCAGCCAGATCACGGCCGCCGCCACAGCTATGAGCTAAAGGTGGCGCGCCGCATTGTGCAGAAATACGGCGGCACCATGGCAACGGAGCCCCGCGAGGCGCTGTTTGCAGTCAAGATCGTACTGCCGCCCCCGAAAGCTGAATAGACAAAACGCGCCCCGCAGCTTTGTGCAGATTGTACAAAGCCGCGGGCGCTTTTTTTGTGGCGAAAAAACCGAATTTCGCACAGGCAGTACCGCTTTTCGCAAACCTATTGCGAATAAATTTGCACTCCTGTACAATGCTTATAGTACAAAAACCAACACAGGAGGGCGCAATGCGAAGCACGATCAAGCTGATGAAAAACTGGCAGTTCACCGGGCCGGACGGCAAAACCGCTGCGGTGGACCTGCCCCATACCTGGAACAACATCGACGGTCAGGACGGCGGCAATGATTATTGGCGCGGCACCTGTACCTATACAACGCGGTTCGCAGCCCCCGCTTATGACGCTGAAACGCAGCAGGTCTGGCTGCAGTTTGAGGGCGTCAACGCCAGCGCAAGGGTCACGCTGAACGGTCAGGAGATCATGCGCCATGACGGCGGCTATTCGACCTTCCGCGCAGAGGTGACCGGCCTGCTGGCGGAGGAGAACGAGCTGACCGTGGCGGTGGACAACAGCAAAAACGACCGCGTCTATCCCCAGAAGGCGGACTTCACCTTCTACGGCGGCATCTACCGCGATGTCAACCTGCTGGTCGTCAGCAAAAATCACATTGCGCTGGACTATCTGGGCAGCTGCGGCGTGCAGATCACCCCGACCGTCAACGGCGCAAATGCAGACATCACCGTCAAGACCCGCGTCGAGGGGGAGGGCGAAATTGAGTTCTCGATCCTCGATGCCGCCGGGGCGGAGGTGCTGACCGGCAAGGGCTGTGACGCCTCGGTCACGCTTGCGCATCCCCATCTGTGGGACGGCGTGCGCGACCCCTATCTCTACACCTGCGCGGTGCGTCTGGTGCTAAACGGGGCTGTACAGGACGAGGTGCGGCAGCGCTTTGGCGTGCGCAGCTTCCATGTTGACCCGCAGAAGGGCTTCTTCCTCAACGGCCGCGCCTACCCGCTGCACGGCGTTTCCCGCCATCAGGACCGCAAGGGACTTGGCAATGCCATCACCCGGGAAATGCATGACGAGGATATGCAGCTTATCAAGGAGCTGGGCGCGAACACCATTCGGCTGGCGCACTACCAGCACGACCAGTATTTCTACGACCTCTGCGATGAGGCTGGCATGGTCGTCTGGGCAGAGATCCCCTATATCTCTGAGCATATGCCCAACGGGCGTGAGAACACGATCTCCCAGATGAAGGAGCTGATCGTCCAGAACTACAACCACGCCTGCATCGTCTGCTGGGGCGTCTCCAACGAGATCACGATCTCCACCAAAGACAAGCGCGACATGCTGGACAACCACCGCGTGCTGAACGACCTCTGCCATGAGATGGACGCCACCCGCCTGACGACGCTGGCCTGCTATGCGATGTGCGGCCCCTTCAACCCGGTGGCCCACATCACCGATCTGGTCAGCTGGAACCTGTACCTCGGCTGGTATGTGCCGGGCCTGTTCCTGAATGACCTCTGGATGGACTTTTTCCATCTCTGCTACCCGAACCGCGCGCTGGGCTTCAGCGAATACGGCGCCGAGGGCATGCCCAACCTGCACAGTGAGCACCCCCGCCGCGGTGACCATACCGAGGAATATCAGGCAATCTACCATGAGTACATGCTGCGCTGCTTTGAACGCCACAGCTGGCTGTGGTCGACCCATGTATGGAACATGTACGACTTTGCTGCAGACGCCCGCGATCAGGGCGGCGAGCCGGGCATGAACCACAAGGGTCTTGTCACCTTTGACCGCAAGACCAAGAAGGACAGCTTCTATATCTACAAGGCATGGTGGAGCGATGAGCCGTTTGTGCATATCTGCTCCAAACGCTTTGCGGACCGCACCCAGAGCGAGATCGAGGTCAAGGTCTACTCAAACCAGAAGCAGGTAAGCCTTTATGTCAACGGCGAAAAGCTGGAGGAGCAGGCAGGCGAGCATATCTTCAAGTTCCGCGTCAAGCTGGACGGCGAGACAAAGGTTCAGGCCGTGGCAGGGGATTGCATCGACGATGCGGTATTCCGCAAGGTCGAGGCCCCGAACCCCGCCTATAAGCTGGGCAAGGCAAAATCCTCCAGCGCAAACTGGGTATAAAAGGCCGCCGGGGGCGGCAATGCCATAACAAATACCGATAAAGGAGCAGCCCATGAGCGAAAATGCAAAGGCGTCGAATGTCAACCGCGCCAAACTCTACCAGCTGGTACTGTTTCCGCTGAACAACGGTGCCACCAATGTCTATTATGTCCTGGTGCTTTCCTACATTGCTACCTTCGGCAGCAATGTACTGGCGCTGGGCACCCTGTTTGCCTCGGTCATGGTCACGGCCATGCGTCTGTGCGACGCCATCACCGACCCGATCATCGGCGCGCTGATGGACCGCACGAACGGCAAATTCGGTAAGTTCCGCCCGTTTATGGCCATCGGCAATATCATTATGGCCGTCAGCATCCTGATTTTGTACGGCATCACCCCCATGATCCCTGATACCATGATGTGGGCGCGCTATGCCGCGTTTGTGGGGCTGTACTTCGTCTGGGTCATCGGCTACACATTCCAGACCAGCTGCACCCGCTCCGGCCAGACTGTGCTGACGAACGACCCGAAGCAGCGCCCGCTCTTCACGATCTTTAACACGGTCGGCTCCCTGCTGGGCATGGGCGTCATGCAGTTTCTGGCGCCGATTTTGGCCAAAAGCTATGAGGGCGGCTACTCCTCCGCAGGGTTCTTCCGCACGCTGGCCCCGGTCGGCATCGCTATGTCCGTTGTGCTGACCATCCTTGCCATCATCGGCATCTGGGAGAAGGACCAGCCCAAGTATTTCGGCATCGGCGGCGAAAAGCCCCAGAAGGTCAAGGTCGGCGAATATATCCAGATCATCAAGGAAAACAAGCCCATGCAGCGGCTGATGATCGCGGGTGCCGGCACCAAGCTGGCGCTCTCCATCGCCAACAACACAACGGTCCTCTGCATGCTGTATGGCTGCATGATGGGCGCTTACGATGGGCTGTATCTGCCCATGATGGTGCTGGGCTATCTGTTCAGTGTGCCGTTCTTCCTGCTCTCTGTGCGCACCAGCCAGAAGAAGGGCCAGAAGGCAAGCCTGACAAAGTATGTCGGCGTGGCGCTGGCCTGCTATGTCGGCGTGCTGGTCCTGCTGCTGCTGTGGGGCCACGGCGATGCATTCCACCTCAGCCTGCTGGGGGAGAATGGCCTGTCCATCAATCTGTACACGGTTTTGTTCATCCTCTTCTTCGGCATCGGCTACGGTGCATACTACGCCACTGCCGATATGCCTATCCCGATGGTTGCCGACTGCTCCGATTACGAGACCTACCGCTCCGGCAAGTATATCCCCGGCATCATGGGTACGCTGTTCAGCCTTGTCGATAAGCTGGTGTCCAGTCTGGCTGCCACGGTCGTCGGCATCGCTGTGACCTTCATCGGCCTGAACAACCTGCCTACCCAGTATGACCCCTACACGCCGGGCATGAATGTCGTTGTCATCGTGCTGTTCTGCGCTATCCCGATGGTCGCATGGGCGGCCACCCTCATCGCCATGAAGGGCTACGCCCTGACCGGTGAGAAGATGAAGGAGATCCAGGCTGTCAACGCCTGCCGCCGCGATGCCGTTGCAAACGGTATGGCGCTGGAGGCTGCCATGGAGAAGTGGCAGACCCTTGATCAGCTGCCCGAAAGCTACCGCGCCTGATTTGCCATTTTCTTTTCTCTTCATAAACAGCCCTGCGCCCCCGGAGGAAAACCTCCGGGGGCGCAGGGCGTTTTTTGGCAATTCGTGAATAAAACTTTCGCAGAAGGCTTGACTTTTGGGTGTGAATTGTGGTATTATATCTCTCGCAGTCAATGCGATTTGAGCGGAAGTGCTGGAATCGGCAGACAGGCACGTTTGAGGTGCGTGTGTCTATGACGTGTGGGTTCAAGTCCCATCTTCCGCACCAAGAAAAGTCCTACAGTTTTTCGCTGTAGGACTTTTCTTTTTTGTTTTTATAAAGAAATGAGGGGTGCCGCAATGCAAAACCTGCTGTTTAGTCTGAATGCCACCATGCCGGTGTTCTTTGTCATGGTGGTGGGGTATCTGCTGGGGCAGACAGGCTTTTTGCCGCCTGCATTCTGCAAGGCGGCGGATAAGCTTTGCTTTAAGGTCACGCTGCCTGCCATGCTGTTTCTCGACATGGGCAGTGTGGATATTCTGCATGATTTCCAGCCCGGATTTGTGCTGTTCTGCTTTGCGGCTACGCTTGTCGGCATTCTGGCCGTCTGGGCAGGGGCCAGACGCTTCCTGAAGGACAAGGCTCTGGTGGGGGAGTTTGTGCAGGCGGGCTACCGCGGCAGCGCCGCCGTGCTGGGCGTGGCGTTTATCCAGAATATCTACGGCAATGCGGGCATGGCCCCGCTGATGATTCTGGGCAGCGTGCCGCTGTTCAACATTTTTGCCGTGCTTATCTTAATGATGGAATCTCCCTTGCAGCGCAGCACACCAAGCGCGGGGCAGCTGCTGCGCGGGGTTGCTACCAATCCGATTTTGCTGGGCATCCTTTTTGGCACAGTCTATGCGCTGCTGCCGTTCACGCTGCCCCAGATGGTCACCAAGACCATGAGCAGCCTTGCGTCCCTCACCACGCCGCTGTCGCTTTTGTCGATCGGCGCATCGTTTGAGGGCACAAAGGCCATCCAAAAGCTCGGCCCCACGGTGGCGGCGGCCTTCATCAAGACGGTCGGTCTGGCGGCGGTGTTTCTGCCCTGTGCAGTAGCGCTCGGCTTCCGGAATGAGGAACTCGTTGCGCTGCTCATTATGCTGGGCAGCCCCACGACCCCCAGCGCCTATGTCATGAGCAAGAATATGGGCCACGAGGGCGTGCTGACATCCAGCTGCATCGCCCTGACAACGCTGCTTTCCGCCCTGACGCTGACGGGCTGGATCTTCCTGCTGCGCTGCGGGGGATACCTGTAATCATTTCTCCGGCACTGCCACCGGCACGCCGCGATGCTCTACCGGGGTAGAAAAGACGATCTGGGTGCGGGTGCGGCCGAACTGCTGCAGATGGTTGATGAACTGGTCCAGCTCCTGTGTTGTGCTGAACAGCACCTCGATCAGCATACTGTAATCGCCGGTGACGCAGTTGCACTCCACCACATGGGGGCAGTTTTGGATATAAGGGTAAAACTCCGGCTTGCGCTGGGGGTCCATATCCAGATTGATGAAGGCCTTGACCATGTACCCCAGCTTGGGGGCATCGACCTGCGCCTGATAGCCGGAGATAGTCCCCGAGCTTTCGAGCCGGGCGATGCGGGCTGACACAGCAGGGCTGGACAAAAACACATGGTCGGCGATCTCCTTGAGCGGGGAACGGGCATTATTTTGCAGAATGTCGATGATTTTGCGGTCGATGTGATCCATAGCAGTACCTCATTTTAGGCAAAAAGCTCCCGTCCGTGTGCGTCATTGCACCTGAACGAGAGCTTTTGTAGCTTTACTATGTGAAGTATTCTACCACGGAAAATCAAAAAAGTAAAGTGGTTTGCGAAATAAATTTAATTATATATCCGGGAACACATTCCGTGCGCTGATCAGGGCGTTGTTGTAATACATTTCAAAATGGCAGTGGTTGCCGGTGGCGGTGCCAGTCGCCCCCACATAGCCGATCAGCTGGCCCTTTTCCACGGTCTGCCCGGCCTGTACAACATAGCGGCACATGTGGCCGTACAGCGTCTTGTAGCCATTGCCGTGGTCAATCTCCACATAATAGCCCCAGCTCGCGGTAGGGTGATTGTGCCACTGGGCAGCGATGACCGTGCCCGCGTCGGCGGCGTAAATCGGCGTGCCGTAGGGCGCGGTGATGTCCACCCCGCGGTGGCCATAGGGTAGATTAGCCCACCGGCTGATGCCCGAATACCCCGGCACAGGCCAGAGAAAGCTGCCGGTGCCGAGCTTGCCGATCATGCCGCTTTTCAGCCGTGTACCCCGGTGGATGATCTCCGGCACGGCGGGCTGCAAAAGCTGCACATCCACGGCCTGCACGGCCACGACCGTTCCATCTATCTCGGTGATCTCGCTTGTGACCTGCTCGGCTCCGTCCTGCCCGCCCTGTACGGTCTCGGTCTTGCCAAAGTCCAGCGCGGGGTCCTCAACGGTCTGTGTTTCAAAGGGCAGCGCCTTTGTCACAGTCTCATACCGCACGACCTTGACCTGCAGCAGGCCGTCCCCGCGCTGCAGTGCCTCTATCAGATCAGGGTAGGGTGTGACCGCTGCAGCAGGGTAGATGCCGTCCACCATGCGCAGCCCATGCACAAAGGCTGTCTGCACACCCTCACGCTGCTGGGGGCGGCGCAGCGCATAGAGGAACTGCCGCAGGTGGTCACCCTCGGTGGTGATGAACTGCAGCGTGCCGTCTATGTAGACGGCGGTCCCCTCGGTGATCTCCCCGCCGGAGGCGCGCAGGATGGCGTCGGCAATTTCCCGCTCGGTCAGGGTGGGGGTATCTGCGCCGCCCCGGACAAGGGTGTACTCCGGCTGTATCTGCCAGTCGGCCACCCCATTGATGCGGGCCTGCACATCGGCGCGCGCTGCCTCAAAGGCTGCTTCACCGGCCACATAGCCGACACTTTGGCCGTTTACCTCGACCCGCAGCACAAAGGGCTGGGAGAGCGCTGTGCGCAGGTAGACGGCCAGCGCTGCGCAGGCCAGCACGGGCAGCAGATAATCTGCCAGCTGCCGCGGGGCGCAGAGCGCCGCCTTGAAATTTGCCGCCGCCCGCACCACGGGCCGCAGCAGCACGGCCAGCAGCGTAAGCGCGGCCCACGCAGCCCACTGTGCTGCCGCCCACACCCCGCGCGCGAGGCGCACGGCAGTATATTCGACCTGAAAGCCGACAAAATACAAAAAATCACCGAAGGTCAAAATAGGAAACCTCGTTTTCAAATCGTCCGCAGGGGAGAGGGGGGCCTTCGCAGGCTGCCGATAAAATTTATCCCTACCGGCTCGGCACATAGCCCAGCGGGTCTGTGCGGCTGCCGTTCACCCGCAGCTCAAGATGCAGGTGATACCCGCCGCCGGCACCGTAGACATTGCCGGTGTTGCCCACATAGCCCAGCAGATCGCCGCGCCGCACGGCGGTGCCCTCCGCCACGGCAATGCTGCTCATGTGGGCATACAGGCTGTCGTAGCGGCAGCCGTCATCCGCTGTGCCGTGGCTGACCTGTACGCAGTTGCCGTAGCTGTTCATCGCCCGCGCGGCGCTGACGATGCCGTCTGCAATGGCGTAGATCGGTGTACCGCCCGGCGCGGCAAAGTCGGTGCCTCTGTGGGGGATGCCCCATGGGTCCGCCTCGCCGAACTGTGTTGTGATGCGCCCGTAGCTGTCCAGCGGGCAGCGGAAATCAAGACTGGTCAGCCGCAGCTCTGCCGTCGTGTAGCGGCGGCTTTGCGCCCGCACATAGGCATCAAGCGCGGCAGTAGCCTCCTCGTAGGCCTTTTTCGCGGCATCGGTCACGGTGGTCTGGGCCTGTGCGGCGGCCTGCTGGGCGGTCAGTGTGCTGTTGGCATCCAGCAGGGCGGCTTCCAGCTGGCTCTGCGCGGTGTGCAGGGCAGTCTGCTGGCCCTCCAGCTCTGCTCTTGCGTCCTCAGCGCGGCGGGCAGCGTCCTCGGCCTCGGCGCGGGCCTGCTCCAGCGCGGCGGCCTCGGCGTCAAGCTTGGCCAGCACGGCACTGTTTTTGGCGCTCATCTGGCGCAGCACGGTGTCAAAGGTCAGCAGCTGGTACAGGCTTTTGGCCTGTGTCAGTAGCCAGAGCGCCCCGCCGCTGTCCAGCCGCTGCATTGCGCGCAGCTGCTCCTTGCAGACGGCAAGGCGTGCCTCGTATTCCGACTGCTTGGCGTCCCGGGCAGTCCGTGCGGCTTCCGCATCAGACAAACGCGCGTCCAGCTCTGTCTGTGCCTGCTGCACGGCAGCGGTTACCGCCTCGATCTGCCCCGCCAGCTCGGCGGCCTGTCCGTTCAGCGACTGGATCTCGCTCTCGGTCTGGGCCTGCTGCGCCTGCAGCGCGGCCAGTGCGGACTGCGCGGCCTCGTACTCCTGCCGGGTTTCCGTCTGTTTTTGCGTCAATTCGCCCTTTTTGTCTGCCGCCTGTGCGGCAAAGCCCGAAAAAAGGGTATAAAAAAGCAGCCCCGCCGCCAATACAGCGGCGGGGAAGTGCCTGTATTTCATCTTGTTACTCCGCTAATAGGGCAGTCCCGGTCAGGTCTGCGGGCGCGCCGTCCTGCCGTGCCTCAAAGTGCAGGTGCGGCCCGGTGGAATTGCCGGTGCTGCCCACATATCCCAAGACCTGGCCCTGAACCACGGACTGCCCGGCAGAGACGAGTAGCGACTTCATGTGCTGATACTCTGTTTCCAGCCCGCCGCCGTGGTCAAGGACGACATAGTTGCCCTTTTCAACATCGTAGTCGGCGGCGGTCACGATACCACCGGCAACGGCGTAAACCTCCGCGCCCTCCTCGGCGGCAAAGTCAATGCCGGAGTGGCCGCTTTCGGGGGCATAGCCGCTGACCTGCGGCGGGGGCGCGACCGGCAGGGTAAAGAGATCCACGCCGGAAAGGGCGGCAGCTCCATCAACGGCAGTCGTCTGGTCGGAAGCAGCTCTGCGCACGGCCTCGGCCAGAATTTCGTCTGCCTTTTCCTGCGTCAGCTCGGCGGCATCACTGCCTGTGTAGGCGGTAAAATAGCGCGGCTCCGTAAGGACGCCATTGACCTGCATCTCAAAATGGCAGGCGTTGCCGGTTGTGTTGCCGGTGTGCCCCAGATACCCGATGACCTGCCCGGCGGTGACGGTCTGGCCGACCTGCACGGCGCAGGACTTCATGTGGGCGTACAGCGTGACCCAGCGCAGACCGTCGGCGTCGGTACCGTGGTCGATCTCCACAAAATTGCCCCAGCTGTAATGCTCCTGCGCGGCCAGCACAACACCGTCCGCGGCGGCGTAAATCTCGGTACCCTCATCCGCACAGAGGTCATCGCCGCGGTGGCCGTCCTCGTCCGAGCGGAAACGGGAGATGTATTTGTAATCGACAGGGCAGAGGAATCGCGGGCTGTTCGCGGCATCGCTCAATGTCGGTAGGGCAGAGGTCTGTACCACCGGCGCGGGCGTTTCGGCTGGCTGGGCGGTCTCGGCGGTGGCCGGGCTTTCCGGTGTGGCTGTTGTGGTCTCGGGCTGTGCGGACAGCTCCGGCCGGACCATACAGGCGGCAAAGCAGAGGCCGACCACGGCTATGCAGACCGCCAGTGCCCCCGCGCCCAGACGGCGGTAGTGCAGCAGATGCACGATGCGCCCCTTTACGCTGCCCTGCCCGAAGGTCAGGCTGCCCGGCACCCGCTGCCCCTGTACAGCAAACTGCAGCAGCGTTTCGCAGTAGGCGCTGCGCTCGGGCAGGGGGCGGTCCTGTACGGCGGCCTCATCACAGGCGGCCTCCATGTCGCGCTCAAAACCGCGGAACGCCAGCCATGCCAGCGGGTTGAACCAGTGCAGACAGACTGCGGCATAAAACAGCGGCTTGGTCAGCGGGTCGCCGCGGCGGATGTGGGTCTGCTCATGCAGCAGTACGGCCTGCCGGGCCGCGCCCCGCAGACTGTCCGGCAGATAGATGCGCGGGCGCAGGATGCCGAGGATGAACGGCGAGGCGACCTCGTCGCAAACATAAATATTCTCCCGCAGCGGAATGGAGGCGCTCACGCGCCGCCGCAGCCGCAGATAGCTCACGAGCGCGTAGAGCAGCATCGCCGCGAGGCCGATGAGCCACACCCAGCCCGCGAGATAGGTCCACACATAGAGCAGGTTGACGCTTGCCAACGGCGCGGCGGCAAAGCTCTCGCTCAGCGAAGGGTTCACCGCGTTGTCGATGAGCTCCACGCCGCTCGTGATGGTCGGTGCGGGATCGAACTGCACGACCTCGGGGCTGAGGGTCTCCGCGCTCGGGATCAGGCTCAGCGCGCTCTCGATGGAGAACGGCAGCATCAAGCGCAGCGCGACCATGCCCCAGAGCAGGACGTCCACCCACTTCGGGGCCCTTTTAAGCACGAGGCGCAGCACCAGCACGACCAGCACCAGCCAGCTCGCCGAAATGCTCAGATTGAGGAGCTTGAGAAAAATAACGCTCATACGCTCACGACTCCTTTCCGTATGCGTCGATCATCTCCCGCAGCGCGGCGACCTCCTCCGCCGAAAGCGCCTTGCGCGCGGTGAAGGCCGCGACAAAGGCGGGCAGCGAGCCGTCAAAGGCATCCTCCACCAGCCGTTCGCCCTGTGCGGTGTAGTATTCCTCCCGTGTGATCCGCGCGGTGACCACGCTGTTTTCATTTTGAAAAATGCCC
>OGXT01000618.1_pt1 | contig 42170 bp, 35 predicted proteins | sample 1576361 | NCBI WGS metagenome assembly OGXT01 (sample SAMEA3541514, study PRJEB24748) | human gut metagenome | biome: human gut; feature: human-associated habitat; material: faeces | place: China | collected 2012 | reverse complement strand
GGCTGTGCCGCCGGTTGCGGCTGGTCGCCCGCCGCCAACGCCAAAATCGCGTCAATATCGGCGCTTTCCACGCCGCCGCTGGGCAGGAAGAATTTCAGCCCGTTGCGTTGGAAGGGGTGATGGCTGGCGGTCAACTGCACCGCGCCGTCGCAATGCAGATCAATGGTGGTCATAAACATAGCGGGGGTGGACGCCAGCCCGCAGTCCAGCACCGTGGCGCCGCCCGCAACGAGCGCTTTCACCACCGCGTCCCGCATTCGGGGACCGGAAAGACGGCTGTCCCGCCCGACCGAGATAGTCTGCTGTTCCGGCTGCTTTTGGTTTTTTGTGCACAGCCAGCGCAAAAAACCGGCAGCGATCCGTTCCACCACGTCATCGGTCAGATCCACCGGACCGTCTACATCCGGGATGGCGACGCCGCGAATATCGGTGCCGCTTTTCAGATGTTTCCATTCATTTGAAAGCATAATGATCCCCCTTTTACCGGACACTAAGATACGTATTATTATAGCGGACAAAACCGCAAATAGCAAGAAAAAGGACGGAGAGATATGGCGCTGTTATCGCTGGAGAATGTGTATAAGATCTACCAAACCGGAGCCGAACAGGTGCGTGCGCTGGATGGTGTGAGTTTGTCGGTGGACGAGGGCGAGTATGTCGCCATCGTGGGGCAATCCGGCTCTGGAAAATCCACCTTGATGAATATCATGGGGTGTCTGGATGTGCCCACCGCCGGTGTGTACCGGCTGGACGGGCAGGATGTGCGCGGCATGTCGGATGCGCGCCTGTCCGCCATTCGCAATCGCGAAATCGGCTTTGTGTTCCAAAGCTTTCATCTCATCAGCGGATTGGATGCGCTGGAAAATGTGGAAATGCCGCTGATCTATCGGGGCATGGGGCACAAGGCGCGCCGCTTGATTGCCCAAAGCAGCCTGCAACAGGTGGGGCTCGCCCGGCGGATGCACCACCGTCCGGCAGAAATGTCCGGTGGCCAGCAACAGCGGGTCGCCATCGCCCGCGCCATCGCGGCGCACCCGCCGCTGATACTGGCAGACGAGCCAACCGGCAATCTGGACAGCCATTCGCGCGGCGAAGTGATGGACATTCTGCAAGGATTGCACGGCGCCGGTCACACGGTGGTGATGATCACGCACGATGCCGAGATCGCCTCGTGTGCCGACCGTGTGGTGCGGATGCAGGACGGCCGCATCGTGTCCGATCAGCGGCGCACATTGCCTTAACCTTTAGCGTCATACCATGTCGCGCCGGTGTGGGCATCCACCGCCAGCTTGACCGACAGGTCGGCGGCGGCTTCCATCTCTTGCTGTAAAATGAGGGTCACCTTATCGGCTTCCGCCGCCGGCGCCTCCACGATCAGTTCATCGTGTACCTGCAAAATCAGCCGCGCCTGCATCTGTTCCTGCCGCAGCCGCCGGTGCACCCGCACCATCGCGATTTTGATAATATCGGCGGCGGTGCCTTGGATCGGCATATTGCGCGCCACCCGCTCGCCAAAGTGGCGGGTCATGGCTTGGGTCGCTTTCAGCTCCGGCAGCGGACGGCGGCGGTGGAACAAGGTTTCACCGTAGCCTTTTTGCTTGGCGTCCTCGATCAGCCGGTTCATAAAACCGTCCACTGCGCTGTAATGGCGCAGATAATCTTCAATATATCGCTTGGCTTCGCCATAGGATACGCCAATATCCTCCGACAGCGAGTGCGCACCGATGCCGTAAACAATTCCGAAGTTCACCGCCTTGGCGCGGGAACGCATCAACGGCGTGACCATCTCGGGCGGCACCTGAAACACCTGCGAGGCAGTGATAGTGTGGATATCCGCATCGGTGTTGAACGCCTCGATCATGGTGGGGTCCTGTGCCATATGCGCCAGCACCCGCAGCTCGATCTGCGAATAGTCCGCATCGCACAGCAGCCAGCCGTCGCGGGTGGTGAAAAAGCGGCGCATTTCGCGCCCCAGCTCCTGCCGCACCGGAATATTCTGCAAATTCGGTTCGGTGGAGGAGATACGCCCGGTGCGGGTTTCGGTCTGGTTAAAGGACGAATGAATACGCCCGTCCGTGTCGATCACCTTGAGCAATCCATCGCAATAGGTGGATTTCAGCTTGGACAGGGTGCGGTAATCCAGCAGCATCGCCACCGCCGGATGCGCGTCGCGCAGTGACTCCAGCACCTCAGCGTTGGTGGAATAGCCGGATTTGGTTTTCTTTTTGGCGGGCAGCCCCAAATCTTCAAACAGCGCTTTGGAAAGCTGCTTGGGCGAATTCAGGTTGAATTCGTAGCCAACGGCATCGTAGATAGCGGTTTGCAGCCCGTCGATCCGCTCGCCCAGCATGGTGCCAAACGCGGCGATGCCCTCGCCGTTGACATAAAACCCGATGCGCTCCATATCGGCGAGCACCACCGATAGTGGAATTTCCACCTCCTGCAGCAGCCGGAATTGCTCCTGCGTCTGCAATTCCTCTGTCAGGCGATCCGCCAAAGCGGGGAAGAGCGCTACCTCGCGGTGCTGTTCGTCCGCCACCTCGCCGGCAATGCCGTATTCCGGCAGCAGCCGCGCCAGCAGATAATCCGAAGCGAGCGGGTTGAGCAAATATCCCGCCAACATTGTGTCCATCACGATGTTCTGCGGAAAAATGCCCCGCTCCAGCAAATAGCGATACAGCGGTTTGCCGTCGTGGGTGCGCTTTTGCACCTGTTCGTCGCTCCACAGCGTGAGCACATCCGCCATCAGCGTGTCCTCCGCCGCTACATAAGCGAACACGCCACTGGCGACGATCCATAGCCCGCTCAGTGTGCCATCCGTCCATACCGGCAGCATATCACACGCTCCCGCGGTGCGTGCCGCCTGCAAAACGGCAGCGGGGGAGTCGGACATTTGTGCGGCGGCGGCGCTGACCGCCGTTTCCGCTGCCACCGGCGCGGACGCGTCAATGCCCCATTTGTCCATCAGCTTAAACAGCTCCAGCCGCGTCAGCAGCTTGCCCAGCTCAGCCGCCTGCAGGGGGCGCAGTTGGTAATCCTCCATCTGCCGCGACACCGGTGCCTCGCGGCAGATGGTGCCCAGCGTGCGGCTGAGGTACGCGAGATCTTTGCCGGTGCGCAGCTTGTTTTTCAACGATTCGCGCAGATCGCTGTCCTCCAACCCGGCATATACCGCATCCAACGAGCCGAACCGGTGCAGCAGATCCAGCGCCGTTTTTTCGCCCACCCCCGGTACCCCGGGAATGTGGTCGCTGGTGTCGCCCATCAGCGCTTTCAGGTCGATCAGCTGCTCCGGCTGCAAGCCGTATTTTTCCTCGATTGCGGCGCGATCGAACACCGTCGTTTCGGGGTGTCCCATTTTGGTTGCTGCCAACAGCACCGTCACCTGATCGCCCACCAGCTGCAGCGCATCCCGGTCGCCGGTGGCGATAAAGCATTCGCCGCCCGCGTCAGCGGTCGCCGCCGATAGGGTTCCCAAAATATCGTCCGCTTCGTACCCTTCGGTTTCCACCACTGTGCAGCCCAGTAAGGTCAGAATTTTTTTGATTATCGGCATTTGCTGACGCAGCTCCTCTGGCATCGGTTTGCGTCCGGCTTTGTATTGGTCATACAGTTTGTGCCGGAAGGTGGGCGCATGCAAATCGAACGCCGCCGCCATATGATCCGCGCCGGTCTGGTCGCGCAGCCGCTGCAAAATATTAAAAAAGCCCACGATTGCGTTGGTATATTGACCGTCCTTGGTGGACAGCAGCTTGATGCCGTAAAACGCGCGGTTGGCAATGCTGTTGCCGTCCAGTAACAATACGCGCATAGATGATCCCCGCCTTTTATTTTACTATTCTATTAGTATACCATAAAATCGGGCGCTGCCAAGAGAAATTCGGTGTTTGGCCATTTTTTCTCGGCAAAATAAGACGATGGCTCTGCTGCCGTCCCCTATAGATTGATGCGCGAAACTGTCTTGAAGAGCATCATATGTCACAGCATCACCGCAAAAAGTATGGAGATGTTGCGAAATTACACTTTTATGGTACAATCGCCACAAGGACACGTAAGAGAAAAGAGGAAAATGCTTGACATATTGCCGCGATTGGTGTAAAGTATACGAATATGTCATGAGAGGGCAAAAAATAGCCAAAAATTTTCGAGGAGTGGACAACATGAAAACAGGAAAGCTAAAACGATTATGTGCGATCGTATCGTCGGCGAGTGTGCTGCTGGGCAGCGCCGTGCTGTATAGCGTGGCGTCGGCCGAAAGCATCACCCCCGGCACCTATGATCGCGACGATGTACCCGATCAGGCGTATGTCAACAACCTGCAGCTGGAGCAAAAAGAGGACTCCGTCTGGGGCAGCGGCATCATCACCGGCACCGGTCCGTTTGATGAACATACCAACGAGGGAGATGTCTATTGCGGCGACGATGCCTCGGCAGCGAATGATGTGATCCGGTCGTATGATACCATTACTTATAATGTAGAAGTGAATGTGCAAAGCAAAGACGGTGTATCCACTTATCAAAGCGGTCGGGTGGGCTACCAGTTTATGCTGCCGGCCGATCCGGAGCTGGAACTGGATCTGGACGCGATGGGGTGGGTGCAGGATCTGCACGAGGATACCGCTACGGTGGACGGCACCGATGTGCGCATCTACACCGTGTATCGCAACCTGCCCACCGAAAACGGCCACGCGATCCCCGGCGGCTGCACCGTGCCGTTTATCGTGAAAGTTGGCGGCAAGCGGCAGGGTGATATCGTGGCTCCCACCGTGAAAGCATGGGCGGAGGGCGATGCCAAGGCTCCCGACTACGCCGAGCGGTACGCCATGAAAATCGCTCCGGTCAAGGTGACGGCTGCCCCCAAATACAATGTGGAGCTGGTCAACTGGAGCAACACGCTTGGCTCCCACAATGCGTTTGAGTTTGCGGATGCCGCTTATAATACGCAAGCAGGCCGTGTGACCGGCTTTGAGGCGATCTATGGCTTTGCGCTGCAGTTGCGCAACGACAATGCCGACAAGGGCATTCGCGGTGTGGAAATTCCCAAACCAGGCGAAGAAATCAGCTTTGATGTGGATCTGACCACCACCTTCCGCGACCAGGATGTCACGGCGGAGTATACGCCGCTGCTGTGGTCGGTCGAAAAAAACGGCGAACACAACCAGGTGTTGAAAACGCCGATGACCGGCAATCCGGTGAAACCGGGCGAGGAAGAGATCAGCTGTAAAAACAGCGGTGATGTGACCGCTGTCCAAACCGGCAACAAGATTCACTTTACGCTGAAAAATTTTGAGATCGATATGAACGCGTTCCCCAAACGCGACCGTACCGGCAGCGTGCATTACTATACGACCGACGGCAAAATTCTGGTCGGCAACTTTTCGGCGTACAAATTCACGGTGGTGCAGCCGATTTCGTATACCGACGGCGAAAACATCAAACACGATCTGCGCAAAACGCACGGCGAAGACGGGTTGGTGCAGCTGGATGCGCAGGATTCCAACCTGCACGTTGTCAGCCTGAGCGATAAAACCGTGACCGATCAGACCAAAACCGATGATGACAGCACCACTCAAACGCGCTCGCTTGTCACCGGTGGTCGCCGTACGCAGGAGATTTTCTACAGCTATCCCGGCAATGTCAATTCCGGCACCGACAATGTCTCTAACGGCAACAAAGCCAACGGGTCGGATACGGCGCTGTGCGGCGCGCAGGTGGGTGCAACGCAGGCCTATTCCGAAGCCGACATCGGCACCGAGGACATCAGCGAACATACCATTGCGGCGGACCAACTGGTAAAATTCGATGACCGCGGGCTGGAGGTGGATCCCGCCACGGCGCTGAGCGGCTCCTACGGTCAAAGCTGGAAATGGACGCTGCAATTCGCCGCCAAACCGGACGGCACCGGTTGGAACCATAACGGCGATGATCCGGAGGCGGACGGCTATGATGACGAAATGTTCGCCGCCCGTCAGGAGGACTTGGTTTACTACGACAGCCTGGAGGCGCTGCAGGCGGACGGCAAGGTGTGCGTGGGTCTGCTGTACCACACCCGCGGCTGCGAAACCAACCGCAACAACCTGCTGTGGATGCGGCAGTCGCTGCTGCGCGTAAAGGCAGATGCCGAAATCGCCAACCATGTGTATATGCTGACCGAAAGCACCAACGCGTGGCTGACCGCGCAGTTCAGCACCCAGGCGGCTCAGTTTTTGGACAAAGCGGAAGATGAGCTGACGCTGGAGGATTATAAACAATACGCGCAGACCCAGTTTGATCAGGATTGCACCTTTGATGCCGAAACCCGTGCGTGGAGCACGGCTCCGGCGGTCAATCTGGATCCCCAAAGCTATCCCAAAGCAACATACGACGAAACCGGCTACAAAGGCGGCGAGGGCTTCGGTTGGGCGAACGGCGACAGCTTGTATGTGGTGCCGTATGAAACCACCGTGTCGCTGCTGGTGGCGCAAAAAGTCGGCGAGGGCGAAAGCAGCATTGAAAAAGACAAATTCGATCTGGACCAGGGCGAGCGCTATGTGGATTTTGTCGCTACTTCGTCCATGCAGTTCAAAGAGAATGTCAACATCCCGGCGGATCAAACAACGACCGTGACCATGACTGTGACCATCGACAAGAATTTGACCTATATTCCCGGCTCGGCGAGCTGGGGCGGCACCTATGCGCCGGTCAAGCAGAACGACGCGTTCCGCAAAGGCAATGTGATCGGCGGCGCAGCGATTGAACCGGCGGCCGTGACTACGGATGCGGACGGTAACACGGTGCTCACCTTTGTTATTGACAATGTTGAGGTGGCAAACCGCGAGCTGCCGCCGCTGTATTACAGCTGCGAGATCGGGCAAAAAACCGATCCCGAACAGGATGTGAACGATGGCGCGTCGCTGAAATCGCAGGTGACCATCTCCACCACCGAGGACAAGCGTACCCACACCGCGTTCAACCGCAACATCAGCACCGATGCGGTGTCGGTGACCAAGCTGGTGTCGTTCAATATCTTCAAATCCACCACCAAAACCGCGTTGGAAAAAGACGACGATGCGGCGTTCCAGCTGATTATCAACAACTCCAGCTCGGAGGCGAAGCGCAACATTTGCGCGATCGATACCATGCCGCAAAATGGATTTAACCACACGACAATGAATGCCGACAGCCGGTATGCAATCACCTCCATGACGCTGGATACCAGCCGTCTGAAGGATTCGACGGATGTGGAGATCTGGTACACCGCGAACATGGCGTACGCCGGCAAAACCAGCGCGGACATTGAAAAGGATGACATCACCGTCGAAAATGGCTGGCAGCAAGCGACCATTGCCGAGGACGGTACTGTCACGGGTGAGGGGCTGATTGGCGCATGGCCGGTTTCGTTTGCCTTCACTGACGATCGTCTGGGCGCGTGGTGCAGCGCGGTGATCGACTTCACCTATATTGTGCAGGGCGGTCACGCGGGCGATGTGCTGCGCAACACCTTCTCGCAGGAAAAACTGTCCACGGCGGTGGAAGTGGGCGTTTACACCCGCAGCCTGACCGGTAAAGCGTGGGAGGATGAGAATCTGGATGGCATCCGCAACAAAAACGAAGACTTCGGTATTCCCGGTGTGACGGTGTATCTGATGAAAGGCAAAGAGGTTATGGCTGTCACCGAAACCGATGAAAACGGCGATTATCGCTTTGACGGCTTGATGGCGGGCGATGATTATTCCATCGTGTTTATGTCGAATGAGGATGTGGATCTGTCGCACCTGCGGGTGACTGAAAAGGATGCCGCGGGTGCCGATGATCAGCACGGCTCCAAAGCGGACGGCGAATACGAGGCGGATGGCAAACTGTTGTCGCGCGCGACTATCAGCGGCATCTCGCTGCCCTCGCTGAACGAGCTGCAGGCGAACGGTACCAAGCACTATGAACTGCCGTATCAGGATGCCGGTTTCGGTGTGTCTCGGCCGCCCGTATCGTCGACCAGCAGCACGGTGACGACGACCACCACCACGACCACGCTGCCTTCGACCACTACTTCGACCTCCGGCACGACCAGCACTACCTCCACCACGCAAAGCACGACCACAACCACCAGCACCACGACTACTACTTCCACCACGCGGAGCATGGCTACCACTACTACCACGACTTCGCGTCCGACCTCGACCACCAGCACGACCAAAACAACCACAACGACCAGCACCACCCGCAGTACAAGCACGACCCAAACGACCTCTACCACTCTGTCCACCGGCACCACCAGCAGCACTCTCTCGCAGGGCAGTGCCACACGGTCGTCCCACGCGGGCAGCGGTACCGGCAACACGAACGATGCCAGCGGTACAAGCACGACGGTGACCGGTTCCGACACCGATAGCAGCCGCAGCTCTGGCACCAGTGAACTCTCCGGTACATCTTCGACCACCGACACATCGTCTAATGACACGACGATTATCACCGGTGCCGCGAATGTGACCGATTCCGGCGACAGCGACACGACCGATGCCCCGGCATCTACCGATCCGTCTGCGCCGTCGGAGGATACCGCGCCGCAGACTGGCGACGATGCCACAACGGCGATGATCGCCGGGCTGATTGCGCTGGTGTCGCTGGCACTGGCTGGTGTGCTGGCAATCCAAAACAAAAAACAGACCCGCTGATAGGGTAGACGCTGCATAGCGTCATCCCCATCGTTGCGAAAATAGCACAATGCCGCCGTAACGGAGATCCGTTACGGCGGCATTTTCGCGTCGGTATGGGGCAGGGGAGCACCGCTTTCACGGCAGCAAAAAAGCAGGGGCAGGATATCATCCTGCCCCTGCCGATTGTCAGCGATTGGTATCTGGCGTAGATTACGCGTTTTTCAGCGCTTCTTCCACCGCCACGGCGCACGCAACCGTCGCGCCAACCATCGGGTTGTTGCCCATGCCGATCAGACCCATCATTTCCACGTGAGCCGGCACCGAGGACGAACCCGCAAACTGCGCGTCACCGTGCATACGACCCATCGAGTCGGTCAGACCATAAGAAGCCGGGCCGGCACCCATGTTGTCGGGGTGCAGGGTACGACCCGTGCCACCGCCGGACGCCACCGAGAAGTATTTCTTGTTGTTCTCGATCGCCCATTTTTTGTAGGTGCCCGCCACCAGATGCTGGAAGCGGGTCGGGTTGGTGGAGTTACCGGTGATGGACACTTCCACGCCCTCGTGCTGCATGATGGCCACGCCTTCCAGCACGTCGTTCGCGCCGTAGCATTTCACCTTGGCACGCTCGCCGTCGGAGAACGCTTTTTCGCGCACGATATTCAGCTTGCTGTTGTAGAAATCGTAGTCGGTCTCCACATAGGTGAAACCGTTGATACGGCTGATGATGTACGCCGCATCTTTGCCCAGACCGTTCAGGATAACGCGCAGCGGATTTTTGCGCACCTTGTTGGCGGTACGCGCAATGCCGATCGCGCCTTCGGCAGCCGCGAAGGATTCGTGACCCGCCAGGAACGCGAAGCAGGAGGTATCCTCCGACAGCAGCATTTTACCCAGATTACCGTGGCCGAGACCAACCTTGCGCTGCTCAGCGACAGAACCCGGAATACAGAACGCCTGCAAGCCCTCGCCGATGACAGCGGACGCTTCGGACGCGTCTTTTACGCCGCGTTTCAGTGCCAGCGCCACGCCCAGCGTGTACGCCCAAACAGCGTTCTCGAACGCGATGGGCTGCACGCCCTTGACGATCGCGTCTACATCGATCTTGTTGGACAGGCACAGGTCACGGGCAGCCTCCAGCGTGCCCAGGTCGTTGTCGGCCAGGAACTGCTCGATCTTGGCCATGCGTCTCTCTTTGCCTTCAAACTTCACATCGTTAGCCATTTGTCTGCCCTCCTATTATTCTTCACGGGGGTCGATGTACTTCGCCGCTCCGTCAAAGCGACCGTACTGCCCGATATTTTTCTTGTAGGCTTCGTTCGGCTCCATGCCGTGACGAATATCCTCCAGCATTTTGCCCAGACGGACGAACTGATAACCGATCACTTCGCCTTCCTCGTCCAGCGCCATCTTGGTGACATAGCCTTCCGCCATCTCCAGATAACGAACGCCCTTCAGCTTAGTGGAGAACATGGTGCCCACCTGCGAACGCAGACCCTTGCCCAGATCTTCCAGACCGGCGCCGATCGGCAGACCGTCTTCCGAGAAAGCGGACTGGGTGCGGCCGTAAGCCAGCTGTTTGAAGATTTCGCGCATCGCCACGTTGATCGCGTCGCACACCAGGTCGGTGTTCAGACATTCCAGCAGGGTTTTGCCCGGCAGAATTTCAGCAGCCATAGCGGCGGAGTGAGTCATACCGGAGCAGCCGACCGTCTCGACCAGCGCTTCCTGCACGATACCCTCTTTGACATTCAGCGTCAGTTTGCAGGTGCCCTGCTGCGGAGCGCACCAGCCGATGCCGTGCGACAGACCCGAAATGTCCGAGATCTGAGTGGATTTGACCCATTTACCCTCTTCCGGAATGGGAGCCGGGCCGTGGTGCGGACCCTTTTTCACTATGCACATTTGTTCCACTTCTTGGGAATAGTTCATATTGGTACTCCTTTCGGTTATTGCGCAAAACGCCCGGCTTCGCCCGACTTTTGCGTTTTTCCTGTATTGCGTTCTTTATTATACGCAATTTTTGCCCTTTGCGCAAGTCCCACGCCAAAAAAATTGTGCCGCCGTCGGCAAAATTGTTTAGCCATTTTGGATAAATTCGCGTGCCCGATGGGTCAAACCCGCCGGATGTGGTCGTAATCGTCCAAAAACGAGTGTTCCACCCCGTCGGATTTGTATCCGGGAAAGGTGTCCAAACACACCGCGTGGATGCTGTTGAAAATGCTTTTTTCAATGTTGGGGTTGTCTTGTTTCAGCCGCCGGATCAGCAGCTTGATCTCCTGTCGCTTGGAGCTGCTGACACCGCTGTCGTCCGTTACGCAATTTTCGGTAAACCGGCAGGCGCATTGCAAAAATTCCAGCCCGTTGTAGCGCTTCCACGCCAGAATATCGTCCTCGTGTATGCGGTACAGTGGGCGGATCAACTCCATACCCTCAAAATTTTGACTGTGCAGCTTGGGCAGCATGGCCTGCAGCTGCGAGCCGTAAAACATCCCCATCACCGTGGTTTCGATCACATCGCTGAAATGGTGCCCCAATGCAATTTTGTTGCACCCCAGCGCCTTGGCTTGGTTGTACAAATGCCCCCGCCGCATTTTGGCGCACAGATAGCAAGGGGATTTTTCGGTCTTGTCCGCCACCGCGAAAATGTTGGTTTCAAACACCGTGATCGGAATATCCATCAGCGCCGCGTTGCGCTCGATCTGCTGACGGTTTTGCGGATTGTATCCGGGGTCCATCACCAAAAACACCAACGAAAAGGGGAATTCGCTGAACCGCTGCAGCAGCTGCAGCAGCTTGGCCATCAGCATCGAATCCTTGCCGCCTGAAATGCACACCGCGATCTTGTCGCCGGGCGCGATCAACTCGTATCGTTTGATGGCACCGATAAACGGATTCCACAGCACCTTGCGGTATTTTTTCATAATACTGCGTTCAATTTGTTGAACAGGGGAGAGCGCTTCGGACATATATCTCGCTCCTTATATATCATATCATATACATTGGTTTGTATATCAACAAGATTCGTTTATGGGTGTACCATACTTCGCGCCGATTGTCAACACCCCGCCATTGCTTTCCGGTCATCCTATCATTGTGGCAAAACGCCATTGCAATTCTGAACCAGTACATGTATAATACATATAGAAAATTCTTTTGATTGGTGTATTTAATAGCTTGATTTTCCAGTGCACAGAGAAAAAGGAGGGCGAAAGATGAAACGATGGGGTATATGGTTGCTGTGTGCGGTGCTGTTGATATTCAGCTCCGGCTGTGTGGATTGGCATCGTAGTGTACGATTTCACCCAGAGGAACACCTGAACACTCGCTGGGTGTGTCAAGAAATAGAGGGCTATTTTGATGTCTTTGAATACAGAGACGGAATACGGTGTGAGGGCAAGTTCAACATCAGCGGCGAACAACGCATTATAACATTCCAGTTAGGAACTGCTGTTTTTCATATGCAGTTCAAAGACGAAAGTACAATTGATGAAAACTACCATCACTTAACCAATGGTGCTGTGGATGAATTTTACAAGGATGGTGTTCTCACTATTACCATGCTGGACGATGGGTATTTTGATCCGATATTGCAATGCCCGGGAAAGACGCTCACCTTTATTCAAGCAGATGTTTCATCAACCACAACCACATCTACCGCGACAATCATGACGAAAACCGTTGTGTAACATAAAAAGCACAGAAAAGAGGGATGATATGGCATACCGTATTTGCGACTGTGATACTCCCGAACACAAAGGTGTATTAGGAACCCAATACACAGAGTTGATGGATTTTTGCTTTAAGCATAGCCGGTATTTTGCATTAACTTTTTTGCATATACGCTCGGGCGTTGATAAGTTGGAAGAGCTGAGCCCCTATTTGCATACATCGTATGCATCCAAAGAGGAATTGTGGTATCCCTACGGTCAGGACGCTACGGTGAACATATATGTCTGCACAGAAGAATCCAAAGCAATTTTTCTGCGGCAGACAGACACCCTTTTTTCGTGGGAAGCATATACATACCATCGCGCGGAGGACATTGCCTTCTTTCGGGAAGATGGGATGGCAGTATTCGATATGGTTACACACGAGGGAATAGCCACCATCTATGATTTAGTCGATGAAGAGGTTCCGGTGTTCGTTCAACAGAAGCCTTGGGAAAGAATAGAGGATGATCCGCGGTATATTCCCGCTATATGGACAGCGAAATATATTGCCGATTTGCCCGTTTCCAAAAAGCAACGACAGAAGCTGAACATTATTGAAAAGATAAACATCAGCAAACGCAAAAATCCCTATCGCCGATTACACACGAAATAGGCGTGAAACACCAAAATAAGCATAGCAAAAACCGTGCAGCCTTTACAACTGCACGGTTTTTCTGGTCCGAGTGACAGGAGTCGAACCTGCGGCCTCTTGAACCCCATTCAAGCGCGCTACCAATCTGCGCTACACCCGGAAATATTCAGCAATAGCTATTCTACCACACTCCGCTCAAAAATGCAAGCCTTTTTTGCAGGAAAAACAAAAAACTTGTGGTATAAGATAATCCTATTTTTTGATAAGATTATGCTATCTTTTTTTTCGCGAATTTGCTATGCTATAAGCAGAACAAACGGAGGTTCCCTCTCGTTTTTCTCCATTCTCCTTAAAAAGGGGCTGCCTTTGCCGGGCAGCCCCTTTTTTCATGATCCGCTCGATCCATTAGGACAAATCTTCACCCAAATTGCAGGTGTAGCGCCATTCGATCGTGTCGCCATCCTGCGGACGATACTCGCCGCAGCTGACCGAGGGATATTGTCCGTTGACGGCATACATCCATCCGGACAAATCGCCAAAATCGAATTCGTAGATTTGCCCGATCCCTTTGATATAGATGGATTCGCCGCTGCCGGTATTATCGACCAGGATGCGCTGCTGTTTGCAAACGCGGGTCAGCACATCAAACACACTGTCGCCTTCCTGCAGCGCTACCGTGGAGGAGGGGAGCAGCACTCCGTCTGAGGGGATATGAGAGGCCTCCGAGCGATCGGCGATGGTGTCGCAGCGAATGCTGATGGTCACGGTGCCGACACTGGCAGCGCTGCTTTCCGTGTGGTAATAATCCTCCACGCTTTGCACCTGAACCAACGCCACCGCGACCGTTGCTACCGTCGCCACGGCGACGATCAACACGATGTTTTTGACGGTGCGCCGCTTGGTGACGCACAAGAACACACATACCGCTGCGCCCAATACCCAGATTCCCGCGATGATCCATCCTTTCACCGAAAAACCAGTTGCCGCTGCCGGCTGCGAGGAGGACATCGCCGTGGTGGAGGTGATTGCCACTTCACCGGCGGATGCCGCTGCCGTCGCAGTCGCGGAAGCAGCGACACCTCCGGGAATGCGGGCGGTGCTGCCGGTGGTGGGTGCCCGAGAGGCTGCACTTGCGTTTGTGCCGCCTGCCGCAGCGTTTCCGCCGCGTGTGGGCGGCACCACACTGGCACGCGGTACCGAAGCAACGCCGGGGCGCGGAACCGTCGTTTGCACCGGAGCGGCTCCCTTGGGAGCCGCAGTGGTAGCGCGCGCCGCTGTGGTGGCGGCAGTCGGATGCCGCTGATCCAGTATATACAGCCCGCTTTTGCCGGTCGCCATGCGCCGATAAGCGACCATCGCGTACAGCACCTGTACCGTCGCGGTATCGTTGCTGTCGCCGCCCGCCTTGTGGCAAAAGCTGCCGTCGCTCAACCGGTACTGCCGGATAGCGGACAGCAGCGAGTGTCCGTTTTTGATAAACCGAGCATCGGTTTCGCCGTCGATCCCCAACGCTGCCAGCGCGGTGATGACCTGCGCGGTGCTTTCCGGATTGTTGACACCGTAGCTGGCGAAATCGCCGCTGCTTTTTTGGCGGGAGGACAGCAGATGCAGCGCTTTGTCGATTGCCGCTTTTACGCTGGCGGTGCGATACTGGGGAGCCAGCGCCTGCACCGCCATCGCGGTCACATCCACATCGCCGCTTTTGCCCATCACCGCCCAGCCGCCATCGCTCAGCTGCAGCGACAGCAGTTTTTTGGTGACCGAGGCGGTGGTATGCTGGTCGCTGTGGTAACCGTTGTTCAGCAAATGCAGCCCGTAGATCCAGCTCATTACGCCTTGTTGCCCGATGGAATCGTTGAGTGTACGCTGAATATACGCGTCGTTGCTGCCGGTGGCGATCAAAAGCAACGCATATTTTTGGCGGGACGCCGCCGCAGCAATATCGTTTTGGCTCAGATAGCGCAGCAGCGCTTTCTGGTAAGAGGAAAAATCGTATTGTCCGCTTTGCGCCAATGCCAGTACATACCACTCTGCCGTTCGTCCGGCACCTTCGGTCAAGGCGTGATCGATCCATTGTTGGGTCGAGCCGACGCCGGTTTGGTGTCGCTTATATGCGACAATGCCGTCGATAAGACCGGTGGCCTCATCGACGGCGGTGCCTTTTGCATAAACGGTGCCGCTGCCGATCAGCAGCAGGCAGACGATCAACCAGCAAGCAAAGCGGCGGATCGTCTTATTGCTCATTTGCTTTGGCGCGTTTGCTCGCCAAAACCAGAACGCCCGCCAGCGAGATCACGGTCAGCGCCAGAGCGGTCACCGGAGTGGTATCGCCGGTGCTGGGCGACGCATCGTTGCTGTCGTTTGCGTCGGTTACGATGGTTTCTGCGTCGGTGGTGTTGTCGGCATCGGTCGGCTCGGTGTCCGCATCGGTGACATCCGCAGCCGTTGTGGTGGATTCACCGGCAGAGGGGGTGGTGCTGGTAGTGGTGGAAGTGGCAGTCGCCTCCACCGTCGCCACGCACACCGGCGGAACCAGTATGTCGGTATCCGACACCGCGCTGATGACATGCGTACCGGCGGCGTCCAGCGTCAGGGTCACATGACCGTTTGCGTCGGTTTTGAACGCGGTTTTCGCGCCATCCAGCGTGATGGTCGCGTTCTTCACCGGCAGGGTGAGGGGATTGTAATCCGCATCATAGCCCGCCGCCGACAGGGTCAGGGTGACTTCGGCGCCCGTTTTGGTGCTCACGGTGTGCACATCAAAGAAAGTGTATGCATCCGACCAGCCGGTCAAGTCGGTGTAAACAAACGCGTTGACATAGTCGCCGTCTTTCACCGCGTCCGCGAGGCTCCACGCCGCCGCGTTGTTGACATAGTAGCCGTAGCCGCCACCGTTGGCGGTGCCCCACAGCTTGGTCATGCTCAAACCGTAGGTCGTGTTTTCAGAAGCGTATCCGGCTGCTGCACCGCCCGGATAGCTGGCTTCGTGCGCCGCGATCAGCGCATCGTTGATGGTCAAGGCGTTGTCGCCGTCCGCATCGGTCACGGTGACCGCCTGCTGCGTCATGGCCAGTTTGCCGTCTTTGTCGGCGATGGTTACATATACGCTGGCTTTCGCCGGCGCATCCTCGGCAACGGCTGCCAGGCTGCCCGCGCTGAGCATCATCAGCAGCGCCGAAGTGATGGCTACGATTTTTTTCATCTGAACATCCTTCTTTCTTTTTATTCAAACCAAGCCCACGCTTGATTTTTCCAAAACAAAAACTCCCCCAGCCGTCAAGACCGGGGGAGTACAACACAAACGCGCCGCGTATCGCACAGCTGACTGCCGATACCCGAGCATCGGCGATCGGGTGCGAAGCCACGACCCATCGGTTGCACTCTTCCCACCCAAGCTGTGTTAAACCAAAACGATGACGGTAGGGTATCCTGACTTATGACAAAGCGACACACCGCGCACGGATGGCGGGTGGTCATGGTCAAATACAGTAATGGCGGTTGTTCCGGATTCGAACCGGATTTCCTTTACTTCTACTCAGCTTACAACTTTTCAAACCGTATCGTTTTTATATTCTTATGTCGGGGTCAGTATAGCAAATCGCGCCAAAAAAGTCAATGCCTTATGCTGCAAAACGACGGAGCCGGCGCAAAAATGGCTTGACTTTTTGAAAAACGATTTGGTATAATAAAACACACCGTGTGGCGAAAAGCGTAAATCCAGGCAACTGGATTTGCGCTTTTTTGCGTTTTGCGGTCTATTTTTCAGAAACGGAGTCAAAAATTATGCAGCAGGAAAAACAGGAAATGCCCTCGTCGCCCGAAACGGCGGGGCAGACCATTCACAAATTGGGTTCGGCACCGATCAAACGGTTGATGCTGTCGATGGGGCTGCCCATCATCGTGTCGATGGTGTTGCAGGCGGTCTACAACATTGTGGACAGCGCTTTTGTGTCCAATATGGCGCAGCAGGGAGAGGAAGCGCTTAACGCATTGACGCTGGCATTTCCGGTGCAAATGCTGATGGTGGCAATTGGCATCGGCACCGGGGTCGGAGCGAACGCTCTGCTGTCCAAATCGCTGGGGCAGCAGGATAAAGACAAGGTGAATCGCGTGGCGGGCAATGCCGGCTTTTTGGGCGTGGTGATTTTTGCCGTCTTTTTGCTGTTCGGGTTGTTCGGCGTCAAGGCGTATATCCGCACGCAAACCACCAACGCCGTTATTTCGGAAATGGCTGTGGATTATCTGCGTATTTGCTGCGTGTGGTCGCTCGGTATTGTGTCCTTTTCTATTTACGAAAAGCTGCTGCAAGCAACCGGCCGTTCGCTGTTTTCTACCATTGCGCAGGTGGCGGGTGCCATCACCAACATTGTGCTGGATCCGATCATGATTTACGGCTGGTGCGGATGCCCGCAAATGGGGGTGAGCGGCGCAGCATACGCCACGGTGATCGGTCAATGGGTGTCGTTTGTGCTGGCGTTGGTGTTCCACCTGACCCGTAACCGTGAGATTGCCAATCGCCTGTGCTACTGGAAACCCTCGCGCCGTATCATCGCGCAAATCTATGCCATCGGTCTGCCGGCGGTCGTGGCGCAGGCGCTGATGTCAGTAATGACCTACGGACTAAACGTGATTTTGGTTGGTGTCAGCGAGGCAGCGGTCACCGCCTATGGCTTGTATTATAAGATCCAGCAGTTTATTCTGTTCGCCGCGTTTGGTCTGCGCGATGCGATCACGCCTATTTTATCCTTTAACCATGGGATGAAAAACAGCGCGCGTATGCGCGAGGGGATCCGCTATGGACTGTTGTATACGCTGATCATCATGGTGATCGGGCTGGTGGCGTTGGAGGCATTCGCCGCGCCGTTTGCCGGATTGTTCGGCTTGTCCGGCGAAACCATGCAGCTGTGTATCAGCGCCATGCGCATCATTTCGCTGAGCTTTGTGTTCGCCGGTGCCAACATCGCGTTCCAAGGCATTTTCCAGGCGGTGGACAGCGGGGTCGAGTCACTGATCTTGTCGGTATGCCGCCAAATTGTGTTTGTGCTGCCGGTGGCATGGGGCTTGGCGCAGCTGGCCAAGGGGTCCGGCGATGTGTGGCTGGTGTGGTGGACCTTCCCGATTGCCGAGGCGGTCACCGCCGTGATCGCGTGCGGCATGCTGCGCCGTATCTATCACCATAAAATTCTGTGCGCGGATGAATAACGCACCTTATATTATCCAGTTAGTGTGCGAAAGAAGTCCCTATTTATAAAATCCTTTGATATTAGACTCTCTCTAAGTCAATTATAATAAATACCGTGTCGCACAAAAAACGAGCAGTCCATAAAGGGCCGCTCGTTTTTTGTTAGATATCGAAATTAACGACCATTTCTTTCATTCTTTAGGTAAGAAATCAATTTGTAAAATGAGAGGTAATATAAATGGTCGATTTAAAATTGAATAAAGATGTTGGTGTAAATATAACAACAAATCGAAAAAACAAAATTGATGGGTTGCTTTTGCTATCTGCCATTCCTGATGACTCTATTAAATCTGCTTTTTTTGACCCTCAATATAGGGGAGTTCTCGATAAATTATCATATGGAAATGAAGGGATTAATAGGGGTAAAGCACGAAGCGAGTTGCCTCAAATGGACGAAAACACAATTATAAAGTTCATAAAGGAAATTGATAGAGTAGTAATGCCAAGTGGGCATCTATTCCTTTGGGTTGATAAATTTCACCTTTGCCAAGGGGTTTTAGATTGGATTATAGGAACAAGATTTAATCTTGTTGATATGATAGTTTGGAATAAAGGCAAAATAGGGATGGGATATCGAACAAGAAGAAAATCAGAGTATCTTATTGTTCTTCAAAAATCTCCTATTAGAGCAAAAGGTTGTTGGAATATACATACAATCCCAGATGTTTGGGAAGAAAAAGTCGTTAAAATTCATACTCATTCAAAACCGGTAGAATTACAAAAACAATTAATATTGGCAACCACAAACGAAAACGATTGGGTTCTTGACCCAGCATCCGGTGGTTATTCAGTGTTTAATGCTTGTGTTCAAACGAATCGCAACTTTATAGGAGGAGATATTTTGTATGGCGAAAATTAAGGATAGTAAGCCAAAGACTTCTTCTGGCGGATATGAAAGAGTTTTTAATGACAAACAAATTGGAGACATTATTCAAAAAGTCCAATCAACGGTAATTCGAAACGGAAACGAATTAGAAGGAATAATAAAACAACAAACAAGTCTAATTTCCGACCTCCTTGCCTTTACCAACGATGTAAAAAACGATTTAATTAATAACGGTATATATTTATGTCCTAAAAATGCTAAAAACAGAAGATTATTTGTTCCAAGAGGTCATGACCCTGATTTGCTGATATTTACTCTTTGTAATGAAACTAAGAAATGCTTTATTGTTGAATTAAAAGATGGCGACCAATTTGATACAAAGAAATCCGATGGCGAGAAAGCCTCTTTGATAGAATGTTATAACTTTATAAGAAATAAAATACCTTTTATTCCCGATTATTATGTGTGTTGTTTTAATCAATCAAATGAAAAGGCGATTGTTGATGGTTTTAAGGGAAGATTTGATATTAATCATGTTTTGACTGGTTCAAGGTTATGTGAAATATTAAATATAAACTATGAGAATATTATAAATAATAGAAAATTGGATGCCGAAGAAAATGTTAAATATTTTGTTTCTGAACTTCTAAAATCTTCACTTATATTATCAAAAATCAGTACTGAAAAAAGAAAATATATAAATGAAAAATCATTTTACTCAGAAAATGAGGAAAGCAACTAAAAGGTCGAGCAACTTGCTCGACCTTTTTTTATTTTTTTGATATCATACCGGTTCTAAGCAATTTCTCAGCATAGGGTTGGGCATCTATATCCTCCTGCTGAATTTTAACCAATTTTTTGCTATTAATGATTTCAATAATATCATCACTTATAGTTGGCATTCTCATAAGTTCATTAATGACACTTCGCCTTGTGTAATTCTTATCAATACGATATTTTCTCCTTAATCTGTTAAGTTCGGTTTTATTTAACTGTTCTAAGAAATTTCTTAACGAAAAAGTGACGACACCATCTTCCTCTGTGAATTTAAAGTATTGATTTTTAGTAATTTCTTTCGCCTGTTCCGTCTTTTGTGTTAATAGTCTTTCATATTTGGCAGAATTCTTCTTTGATATTATTTTGGCACTATCCATGTCTTTATATTTCATATTGGTTTTAGATTTAAGAAGTTCAATGAGAATGCTCTCAGCATCTTTTTTTGACGATGCCGGATGTCCGTTCTTAACTTTCCAATTCCAAAGGTAAATAAATGACTGAATATAGTCAGGCAAAAATTTAGTGGTGACTCCATGTGTTTCTTTTTCTATATGAAGTTTCATCTCACTATGAAGTTGATTAACTCTGCCAAGAGAAAGCCCTTTTTCATGCTTATAAGCAACAAACTCTCTATAAGGCATTTTTCGTCTTGAATAGATGTAATCAAGTTGTCCCTTGTTGTACAGATTTACAATTATGTTTTCTTCTGAGAAAACAGACTTTTTTTCAGATGCCGCCTTAATAGCATCGCTTATCACTCTGTCATAAGTTGATGGCTTTATATATAGTGGAATTAAAGTATTGTCAGAGTATTCTTTATATATTGGATTGGCATCCGTACATAAGAAAGACGGTTGATTTATATGTGCCTCAAATTCGTTTTTGAATGTTTCAAAATCCAATTTTCCAAGACCGACCACTTTTGCTACGGCATAACCTCTGTCATCTATCATACAGACAACATTGGCAAATTCGTTTCCCATTACACCTTTAATTGAGGGGATTCTTCCTTTTCTCGGTTTTCTATCTACAACTTCTGGGATTGTACTTACAAGATTTCTTGAACCTTTTTGGTCTTCTCTAAAATAGGTTTCATCTATTTGAATAACACCTGTTAAAATTGGCATTTCCATTTTTGCCATAGCATGAAGAAGTTTGTGTCGCCAAGCAGAAACCGTCTTGTAGTCAAGTCCTAAAAGATTATAATCGTCAATTAGCACTTGTCTTATCGTGGTTAAAGGTATGTTATTTAATATCATCTCCACAACTTTTACCCATATATCCCAAGAATATCTTGTTTTCTCCATTAAAGTTCCTGTAAATAGAGTAAATGATTTCTTACATTGACAGCACTTATACCTTTTAGTCCCCCGATTTGAACCGTTAGCGGATATCATTTTGCTGTTACAATATGGGCAAGTCTTATTTACACCAGCAGATAGAAGATGTTTTTCAATGTCATTACGAACAAGATTAATTTTCGCCTGCTCCATATCAGCCTCATTTGCCGACGAATATTCATTTATTAGTTTTAAAACATCTTGAAGCGGAAGTTTAATCAACTCATTTTTAAGAGTATCTATTGTGATTCTTTTCGGCATTTCAATCTCCTTTCTGCTTTTCTTACATTTATTATATCATACTTTATTAAGGAAATCAAGTAATTGGTTCATTTTTTGCACCAGTTGTATTGATTTTTCTTTCCACTTGTGATATAATGATAAAAGAAAGGTGGTTCTCAAATGAAAAACATAGAGTATTTTTTTAACGATAGATATAGGCTATTGAAGTTCTTAAAGACAAATGAAGTTCATATAAAAGACGATGTTTATGTTCCGCTTTCGCAGCAGGAAATAGCGGATGGGATAGGCTGCTCAAAGTTAAAGACAAACAAACTCATCAATGAATTGAAAGATGCCGGTTATATCGTTTCTTTTATGGATAAGCAAGGAAAGTACCAATTAACGGACAGCGGTAATGGTATAATAGACGGTATCAACGGCTTGGAGGATATTTTATGAAGACTTATGTAAGTCTGTTTAGCAGTGCCGGAATCGGCTGCTATGGTTTTAAGCAAGCAGGTTTTGAATGTATTGCGACAAATGAGTTTATTGAAAGAAGACTCAATGTTCAAAAATATAATCATAAATGTAAGTATGAAACCGGTTATATTTGCGGTGATATCACCACCGATGAAGTAAAGAAAAAACTTTATGGTGAAATCAAGTTCTGGGAAAAGAAAGAAAAAATCAAAAAAGTGGATGTAGTTATCGCCACTCCTCCTTGTCAGGGTATGTCTGTTGCCAATCACAAAAAGAGTGATAATGAAATCGTAAGAAATTCTCTTGTTGTGGAGAGTATTAAAATCATCAAAGAAATCCATCCGTTATTCTTTGTGTTTGAGAATGTCCCAGCATTTATGAGCACGGTCTGTACCGACATTGATGGGAATGACAAACCGATAAGTGAAGCAATCGCTCATAATCTCGGAGAAGAATATTCCTATATCTCAAAGGTTATCAATTTCAAAAATTACGGTGCCTGTTCCAGTCGGTCAAGAACTATCGTTATCGGTGTTCAAAAAACTCTGGAAGATGAAGTCTCTCCGTTAGAGTTGTTCCCGTCTCCCGAAAAAGAAAAGACTCTCAGAGAAGTTATCGGAGGTATGAGGTCCTTAAAAGAATTTGGCGAAATTTCCTCTGATGATATATACCATTCTTTCCGTGAGTATCCCGTCAGAATGAGAGAGTGGATACATGATTTAAAAGAGGGCGAATGTGCTTTTGATAATGAAGATGACAGCAAAAAACCTCATCAAGTCGTAGATGGAAAAATCGTCGTGAATGTAAGAAAGAATGGCGATAAATACACAAGGCAGTTTTGGGACAAAGTAGGTCCTTGTGTTCATACTCGGAACGACCAACTGGCTTCTCAAAATACAATTCATCCGTCGGATGACCGTGTATTTTCCATAAGAGAACTTATGATGATGATGACGGTTCCTTTTGACTTCAAGTGGTCTGAGTTTGATTTGCCTTATCTAAACTCTTTACCCTACTCTGAAAAGAAAGCATATCTCAAAAAGGAAGCAATTAAGATTAGGCAATCGCTTGGAGAAGCAGTTCCTACCGTAATATTCCGTAAGATAGCAGATAATATAGGGACTGTTCTCAATAACAATTTTGTTAAGTCCTCCGATATTACCAATATTGCTTCTCAGAGTGAGTTTTCCGACGTCAAGAATCTAACTTCTTTCGTCACCAAAAATCCGATGAATTTGTCTTTGAGTGCTCTCGGAAGAATTGCTGAGTTGTCTAATACCAAAAGAACAGATGACGGTGCCTTTTATACTAATAAGGCACTTATAACAGAGATGATTAAGTATCTTCCCGACTTTGAAAAAGACACTCTTAGAATTCTTGAACCATCTGCCGGAGTCGGCAACTTTATTCCTCTGCTTTTAAAAAGATATGAGGGAAAAGAACTTTATATTGATATGATAGATATCAATGCCGAAAGCAAGGTGGTTTTCAAAGCACTATACAGCAAAGTTAAACTTCCCGAAACGGTCCATATCCGCTATATCACAGATGATTTTCTTACTCACAATTTTTCAGAGAAGTATGATTTAGTCGTCGGGAATCCTCCTTTTTTTAAGATGAAGCAAGGAGACCCTATGCTGAAAATCTATCGGAAGAATGTTATTAATAAAGATACCACAAATATCTGCTCTTTCTTTTTGGAAAAGGTAATTGATATCGCTGACTATGTTGCTATTGTCTTCCCGAAATTTTTACTTAATACTCCTGAGTTTGAGAAGTCAAGAGACTTCCTTAAAGAAAAGAGTATTCCGTGTATTGTTGATTTCGGAGAGAATGGGTTTAAAGGTGTTTTGATTGAGACTATCGCTATTTACATAGACAATAGTAAGAGACCTGGCAATACCCTTATTGTTGATGTTACAAATAACACCTCCGTCGTTCAAAAGCAAAAGTATATTATGGATTCCAAGTATCCGTATTGGCTGATTTACCGTGACAAAGAGTTTGATAAGGTTGCCGATACTATGACCTTTGATTGCTTTGATGTCTTTCGTGATAGGCAGATTACCAACTCTTTTCTGAAAAGCAGCGGCGATATTCGTGTCATTAAATCACGGAATATAAACGATGCCGGAACCGAAATTGTGGATATATCTGGTTATGATGGTTATGTCAATGAGTGTGATGTCAAAGGACTATCTGTGTATAAGTATTTGGATTCGGAGACGGTTTATCTTACTCCAAATATGACTTATAAACCGAGAGTCATTCAAAAACCGAAGCACACTCTCGTCAATGGTTCTGTGGCAATATTGATTCCGAAGACTCCCGCACTCCCTACAAAGGAACAACTATCTTATTTTTCCACGGAAGAATATAGAGAATTTTATCGCACGGCAAGAAATCGGCAAACACGGTCTCTCAATGTAGATAATTCCTCAGTATTTTTCTTCGGAATAAAAAGGAGCAAGTAAAAATGGTAGAACAAGACATATTACAGTTTTTAGATGAAAAGAATTATGACATACGGATTTCTCACAACGGGCGATGGATAGACCAAAAATGTACCCCTGATGTCTTATGGTCTATATGCGACTTCATTTTAAATATGGTCGGCATCTATGATAATTTTACCGTATCAGATGTCTGGCAGAGTGAGTATGCCAAACTTACTATAAGAGAAACATTCTCTAAACCCGATACAGATGATGTCAGTGCTGAAAATGAATACGATAAAGTATTTTCTCAACCAATAAACCTTTTGTGTTATGCTGGTGTTTTGGAAGATATATCTCCTACGACAAGGCATCTTTATGAAGTAAGGAATTTGGATGTATTGGAGTATATTGCTGCCAATGACCGCAATGCTCTTAGATTCATTCAGATGTATGTTGAGAAAGTCCTTAAAGATAGTGGTTTGTTCGGTTCATTTGAGAATTTCTTCACCCAGCAAAACAAAAATTCCTTTGAAGATTTAAAGCAGTCTTTTGTAGATTTCTATCATAACTTTACCCCTGTTCGTGGAGAATATGAACCTAAGAGAATTTTCTCAAGGGTTTTAAATCCTTTATCCTTAAAGTACAGAAAACTTGGTACTGAACGAGGCAGGATGTCGCCTCATATCATTACCAAGTCTGACCTTATGTATAACAGGGACAATTTCAGAGATGTATATAAAGACAAGCCGAAAGAGATATCACGGAAAGACTGGCTTGTTCAGCATCCCGAAATTCATATCCGAACAGGTTATTTTGAGCAGCAGATGAATGCCGCTAAGAATCAACTTAGGATGGTTAATGATATTTACAGACATAATATTTCGGAACTTACTCAGTTTATTCAAGGGGAAACAGATGATATTCCTGCTTCTCAGATTCATCATATATTTCCGAGAAACGAGTTCCCTGAAATTATGTACTATCCGGAGAATTTAATTGCTCTTACTCCGAATCAGCACTTTATGTTTGCCCATCCCAACAACAATACTCAAATCATAGATATAGGTAATCAAAAGACTTTACTCATTGCTAAGACATATAGTATCAGAAAGAACCTTACTGAAGAGGACCGCAAAATATATGATTTTGATAATCTTCTCTTGATTTTGAATGTTGGTTGGGATGATGATAGTGTCTTAGAGATTGAGACTGGAAACTATAATGATGTCATTCATTCCATCAATTGTCACTATGCTTTGATATAAGAGGAATTTAATTAGATATCCATCGCAGTTAATATGGCTGCGATGGATTTTTTTAGTGTGTTTATAGATGATGTCAAGATAACTTTTCGCTTACAAATGATATTGTTTTACTATATAATGTGATAACACACTTGTTTTTCAAATATGAGCACAAAATGCTGCGAAAAAAGTTTATCCCTGATTTACGGATAATATAAAACGCACCAATTTCCTTGCTTTTTTCGGAGAAATATGGTATGCTATTTCTATTGCTTACAGCGGGGGACGGGCGCGTCCCAAAAGGGGGCATTTTATGCATCTGCAGGAATCCGGAGAAATGTATCTGGAAACGATTTATGTTTTGTCGAAACAGAACAAGCTGGTTCGATCCATCGATGTGTGCGAATATATGGGCTATTCCAAACCCAGCGTCAGCCGCGCCATGGGTATTCTCAAGAAAGGCGGCTATGTGGTGGTGGATGGCGAGGGTCATCTCTCGCTGACCGACGCCGGCTTGGAGGTGGCGCAAACCATTTATGAACGGCATACCACGCTGACCGATTTTCTGATCCGACTGGGTGTGGACAAGGATGTGGCGGCGGAGGATGCGTGCAAAATGGAACACGATATCAGCAACGAAACCTTTGCCGCGATGAAACGCCATGCGGAACAATACAAAAACCAAATGAAGTGATTCATAAAAAACGCTTTTGCCGATAGGCAAAGGCGTTTTTTTGCGTCTAAAGATTGTTTTGCGTGTTTTTTCAAAAAAATTGTCCGCACCCTCTTGCCAAACGCCACTCCCTGTGCTATAATTTGAGCGCACTCAAAAGTGCAATCAATTTTTTGATGAGGTACCTGCCATGCCGATGAAGGGGCTGCAACCTAAAGGGATCGCCCGCCGCAACAAGATGCTGCACGCGGCGATTATGCTGTTTTTGGAAAACGGCTACGAAAAAACCACCACGGCGCAGATATCCATGGCGGTGGGTATGTCGGCCACCTCGTTTTTCGCGGCGTTTGAAAGCAAGGAAGCGCTGCTGCTGGAACTGACGCAGGTGATGTTCTCCGGTCAATTTGCCGGTGCCGAGCGGCTGGTGGCGGACGATCCGGATCCGCTGACGATGTACGCTATCGAATTGGCGCTGCAGCTGCATATCACCGAGCTGACCGAACCGATTCGGGAAGTGTATGTGATGGCGTATTCGCTGCCGTCCACATCGGATTACATTTATCGCTCCACCGCCAAGAAGCTGCAGCAGCTGTTCGCAGCGTATCTGCCGGATGCCACCGCCAAGGATTTTTATGAACTGGACATCGCCTCCAGCAGCATTGTGCGCGGTTTTACGGCGCGTCCCTGTGATGTGTATTTCACCATCGAGCAAAAGATTCGGCGGGTGCTGGAATGTTGTCTGATCCTGTACCATATTCCGGATGACCAGCGCGCCCGTGTGATCGACAAGGTATGTGCCATGCCGTTGCGTCCGGTAGCGGAAAAGATGATCTACGATGTGGTCAAGCGCGCCGAGGCGGGTTTGCTGCAGGCTATGGAGGATAGCGCCCCCGGACATAAACGCTGATTTTTGAAATACCTATTCCGCCCACCAGGCGGATGCAACTTTACTTAATACGTAGGACGGCGGCGTAATGCGGCTACGACCGTGCGGTCCCCTTGTGCACAGCGGCTTTGGATTTTCCAAGGCCGTTGTTTTTATGCAAAAACGCCACCGGATACCCGGTGGCGTTTGCGTGCACTATGTGGTTTCGTTCAGCATCACCGAGGCATACACCATGCCGTCGGCGGCTTCCCATTTGCATACCCCGCCGTATTTTTCGGTAATCAGCTTGATGGAGGGGATGCCCAGCCCCGCACCACGGTGCTTGGTGGACATATACGCGCCGTCCCGCTCTTTGGGTGGTTTGCCGGTGAAGGTGTTGTCCACTGCCACACACAGCGACTGTGCCTCCACCCGGGCACGCACAATAATGCGAGTGTCGCCGGTTTCCGCCAAACAGGCATCCAGCGCGTTTTCCAGCAGATTGCCGAACAGCACCGACAGATCCGGTTCATCTACCCCGATCGTCTGTGGAATGGTGGTGTGCACCTCGTATGTAACGCCGTGATCCTTGGCCTGCTGTGCAAAGTAGAGCAGCACCGCGTTGACGGTAGGATTCTCGCAAAACTGGATGCGGGTATCATCCGGCAGGCTCTGCTGGTAGCGCTGCAAATACTCCGCCAGCGCGTCATAATCGTGATCGCGCAAATACTCCTGCATCAGCGCCACATGGTGGCGCACATCGTGTTTGGCGCGCCGCGCTTCCGCAATCTTTTCCTGCAAATTGTCGTATTGCAGATGCTGCATCGCGAGCTGGTGGTTTTTCTCCTGCAATTCTATGGTTTTGGTTTGTTCGAGTATCAGCTGGGATACGATATAATACACCAAGCACGCACCGGTGTTGATGAAAAAGAAGGTGATCGCGTTGCCGGGGCGCAGCGCCACCTCCAGACTGGAGTTGGTCGCGTTGCCGTAGATGACATAGTACCACACCAGATAAAAGGTGGCGGGAATTAGCCAAAGGTAGCGCCATTCGATGCCGGAGGGCTCCTTTTCCACCGCAGGGGTGTATACCCGCTGGATGTAGATGAACAGCGGCAAGCCGATCACTGTTTCCACCAGCAGCATCACCAGCGAAAAGGACCAGCGGTACGATTGCACCGCCAGGGTGGGGAAGAGCTGCCCTTCAATGCATTTGGAAACGACCACCACCAGATTGGCGATGTTGGAGATCATCAGCAGTGAGAACAGAGTTTTGCCTACCGGCATTTTCACCGCCAAAAAATAAAACGCTGCGTACAGCGCCGTGCTGATGGCGCTGATCAGGCTGGCCTTTCCGCCGGAAAAGAATGCTGCCCAAAGACCGAGCACCAGTTGTATCAGCGTTAGTGCAGCGATCAATCCGGCGGTGACTCGCCCCGAAAACCGCAGCCGGTGGCGAAACGGATACAGCGCCAGCGCCAAAAACGGCAAAAAGTTCAGCAAGGCATAGGCGACCACCTCGGCCAAACGATACAAGGGGGGCATCAGTAATCGCCTCCTTTGCGTAATTGTTCAAACCGAAAAGCAGAATAGGCATCCAGCACATCCTTGGCTTTACGGCGGCTGATCGGCAGCCGCGCGCCGTCGCTCATCACAAAGGTGTCGTCCTGACGGGCGGCCACCTCGTAGAAATTGATAATGACCCCTTTGCAGGGGCTGCAAAAATACGAATACCCGCAAAAAAGCGGTTCCACTTCGGCAAACGGAACGCGCGCGGTAATGTTGTGGCCGTCCTTGTTGTGCACCGTCACGCAATGCGCCGCGAAATCGGCGTATATCACCCGGCGCAGCACCACCGTTTGTCCGTCCGGCATCGTGACTGACCGCAGCTGTTCCACTTCTTCCATATCCAGCCGATCCAGCATGACCTTGACCTGTTCCTTTTGAAATGGCTTGTGCAAATAATAGCGGGCGTTCACTTCGTAACTTTCGCTGGCAAATTCGTTACTGGAGGTCGCGAAAACCAGCCGCACCGTCTGATCGGTTTCCCGAATGGTGCGCGCAACCTCCATGCCGGTCAGCTGGTGCATGAAAATATCCAGCACAATCAGATCATAGGCGCCGGGATGCCATGCCGCCAGAAACTCCTCGCCGCTGGCAAAACAATCCAGCCGGGCGGCAGCGCCGACCAGCTCGGTGATATAGGTATGCAGGCGATCCAGCGCCTGTTGGTCATCGTCCACAAGTGCAATTTTCATCGTGCGGTTCTCTCCTTGATGATTACAGCGTCTAGGGCCAGTTTACCACAAATATCCCGATAACACAACCTGAAGGGCACAACAAAAAAGCAGAAGCGCGCTCTCCCCGGTGGGAAAGCTGCTTCTGCTTTTTTGGTTATACGGTTGTGTTTTTGCCCTTTTTCACCTTGCGGTTGCGCAAGCGCTTGTCGCTGCGGGTCGCCAGATGGGTGCCGACGCTCTGGAACACCTGCACCAACACGATCAGGCATACCACCGCAAAGATCATCACCAGATATTTGTAGCGATAGTAACCGTAGTTGATGGCGATCTTGCCCAGACCGCCACCGCCGATGATGCCGCTCATCGCGGAATATCCCAGCACAGTGGTCACGGCAAGCGTCGCATCGGAAATCAGCGACGGAACACTTTCGGGAATCATCACCTTCACAATGATCTGCAGAGGTGAAGCGCCCATGCTCTGGGCGGTTTCAATGATATTAGGATTGATTTCCCGCATGCTGCTTTCCACCAAACGGGCGATAAAGGGGAACGCCGCAATCACCAGCGGTACCACTGTCGCGGGGGTGCCCACCACGGTGCCGACGATCAGCCGCGTCAGCGGGAACACCATGATCATCAAAATCAAAAACGGTACCGACCGCAGCAGGTTGATGATCACATTCAGCACATGCAGCACCCCTTTGGGCACCCGCAAGATCTTGCCGTCTTCGCCGGCCACCAACAAAATGCCGAGCGGCAATCCGATGACGGTGGCGAACAGGGTAGACAGCAGGGTAACATACACCGTTTCCCAAATCGCCATCGGGAACTGGTTTTTCAAAATATCCATCGCGGTGATGAATTCATCCGATTGAAAAAACTCATTCAGCATGGGGCTGCACCTCCTCAACCAAAATGTTGGGCATCTGACTTAAATATGCAATAGCTTTGGCTGCCTGCTGCTTGCCGCCGGGTATCCCCAGCAGCATATTGCCGTATGCCTTGTCGCCGATGCTGCGGGTAGAGGCGGACAAAATGCTGGCAGCAATGTTCTGCTCCATCGCCATTTGTGCAATCAGCGGCGTTTGGGTAGCGCCCGCGCCGTTAAACACCACACGAATCACGGTTTCATCACCGGAAACAGCAGCAGCGGTGTCGTATCCGTCCGGATACACCAACCGCTTGGCGGCTTGCGACTGCGGCGCCGAAAACACTTCGCTGACAGCGCCTTCTTCCGCCACGGTGCCGTTATCCAAAATTGCCACGCGGGTGCAGATCTGCTCCACCACGCTCATTTGATGGGTGATGATGATCACGGTGATGCCCAACCGGTCGTGAATATCGCGAATCAACGACAGAATCGACTGGGTAGTCTGCGGATCCAGCGCGCTGGTCGCTTCGTCACATAGCAAAATTTTCGGGTGTGTCGCCAACGCGCGGGCGATCGCCACCCGCTGCTGCTGTCCGCCGGACAACTGCGCCGGATAGCTTTTCAGCTTATCGCCCAACCCCACCAGCTCCAGCAGCTCCTTGGCGCGCGCCTCGGCCTCGGCCTTTTTTACACCTGCCAACTCCAGCGGAAAGCAGACATTTTTCAAGCAGTTGCGCTGCATCAGCAGGTTGAATCCCTGGAAAATCATGGTGATGTGACGGCGTTCCTCCCGCAGCTGCTTTTGCGACAGTGTCGCGATGTTTTTGCCGTCAATCACCACCTCGCCCTCGGTGGGGCGTTCCAGCATATTGATGCAGCGCACCAGCGTGGATTTGCCCGCGCCGCTCATACCGATAATGCCGTAAATCTCGCCGTCCGGGATGGTGAGCGAAATGTCCTTCAACGCATCAATATCGCCGCCCGCGGTGGCAAAGCGCTTGGACAAATGTTTGATCTCGATCATCAGATATCCTCCGTTTGTATAATCGGAAATAACGCTGACCGCAATTGCAGACAGCGTTATCTTCGGTAACAGGTTGTTTATTTCGTGATCGCGTCCAGCGAGGTTTGTTTGCCGCCATACAGACCCATCGGCTCCACATGGATGGCAGCCACCGACACGACATGGGTGTTGTTTTCTTCGTTGAAGTTCTCCAGATACGGCAGATGCTGGAAGTAGTTCGCGTCCACATCACCGCTGTCCACCACGTTGTTGGGCTGCACATAATCGGTGAACTCTTTGATGTCCAGCTTCACGCCTTTGGCTTCAAGAATTTCTTTGGCGACCGCGAGAATTTCAGCGTGCGGTGTGGGGGAGGCAGCAACCGAGATGGTCTGGCCTTTCAGCGCGTCGTAATTGACCGACGAATCATATCCATCGCCGGGGTTATCCACCGTGCTGACCACCGAGCCGTTGTACTGGTCGGCAATGTAGTCCGCCACCTTTTTGCTTTCCAAAGCCGCTTTCAGCGCTTTGACTTTATCGGTGTTTTCGTTGCCCTCTTTCACCGCCAGAATGTTGCTGTAAGCGGAAGAGGAGCCCTCGATCGCCAGCGAATCCTTGACCGGGTTCAGCTTGGCTTCGATCGCGTAGTTGGAGTTGATCACCGCGTAATCCACATCTTTCAGCGTGTTGGGAAGCTGGGCGGCCTCCACTTCTTTGAACTGGATGTTGTGCGGGTTTTCGGCAATGTCATTGATGGTGGCGGTGATGGTCGCGCCATCTTTCAGCTTAATGTAACCTTTTTCCTGCAGCAGCAGCAGCGCGCGCGCTTCGTTGGTTGCATCATTCGGAACGGCAATGGTCACACCCGAGTTGCTGCCGGAGCAGCCGGTCAACGCAACCGCGGCCAGAACAGCGGCGATCGCCACAGACAAAAACTTTTTCATAGTCTTTCAAATCCTTTCTTTATGGGGTTGTCGCTCTCTCATCCGACAACCGGTTGTTCAAACTGAGGGGGGAATGCGGAAAACCGGAGCATCACATTCGAAAATCGATACATCGGATCGCCCGGAATGTGGTGCCGACATATTGAGTTGTCATGGTTTACCAGCTCCTCTTTCGTTTCGTTGACGCTAGTATACACCCGCCCGCGGTGTTTGTCCAATATCCTATAAGAATACTTGGTTATAGATTGAAACTATAACTAAACGAAACCTTCGTCCTCCTGTGGCGGTTCGTCGATGTCCCATATGTCCTCAATGGGGATGCGGGTGCCATCCACCAGCCGTATCTCGCGCTCCACCGTGTCTAGGCGCTTGATGACACCGTTCACGGTGACATACGCGCCGCCCTCCTTGCAGCTGTCCGGTCGGAAATAGGTGATGCGCACCACCGGCTGTTTCGGCAACCGGCTGAGGATTTGCTGCAACCGATCGTTCAGCGCCTGCTGTTCGTACTCGTCCAGCTCCAATCGCCGGTCGGTCAGCCGTGCCGCTTCGCGCACCGCGTCGTCATAGCCGGTCAAAGCAGCAAACGGCGAGAATTGCGCCGCCCGGTCGGCCACCGCCATGCGCGGATGCTTGCGCGACACGGGGTGCGGCAGGTGCAAGATATCGTTGTATGGTCCGGTCATGCCTTATGCCCTCCGATCTGGCGGTTGCGATCCTTGGCGGTCGCACCCTCTTGCAAATTCATACCCTTCAAAATCGCGTTTTTGCCGAATTTCTTTTTGATTGCCAGCGTGGTTTCCTGAATGGCGCGTTCGCGTTCCCGCGCCTCCTGCTCCTCCTGCCGCCGCTTTTTCTCGGCGGCGTAATCGGTGAACAGATCCAATTGCTCGCAAGTGTTCTCCCGCTTTACCGTGGCTTCGTCCATCACATGGTTGGCAGCGATATACATCCGCCGCACCAGCAGCCGTTCGTCCACGATGCGGTCAAACAAATCGGTCACTGCCTGTAAAATCTGCCGGGTGGAAGAGGTGTGCTGTCCCAAATTGGCGGTACCGTGGGCGTGACGGGGGATCTGCCGTCCGTACCGATCGGTGGTGACCGCCCCGCGGTAGTGTACGCCGGGATCGGTCAGACTGGCGCGGTCATACCCGACGGTCAACACGATCTGATCGGTCGCCAGCCCTTTGTCCACCAGCTCCAGCACCAGCAGATCGGTCATTTCCCGCACCACCAGCCGTGCCTTGTCGAAAGGGTAGGGGCAGGTCAGCACCTGTCCGGAACCGACGCTGTTGGATTGGGGCTTGTACGCCTTGATGTCGGCGATCGTGCAAGGTTCCCATCCCCACGCGTGGTCGATCAGCAGCTCGGCGTTGACACCGAACAGCTTGTACAGCAAATCTTCGTTATAATACTCACCGGGCCCACCAATGGAACAGCGCGCCACATCTCCCATGGTGAACAGCCCTGCGGCTTCCAGCTTGGTGGCGTAGCCTTTTCCCACCCGCCAAAAATCGGTCAGCGGACGATGGGTCCACAGCATCTCGCGATAGCGCTGCTCGTCCAGCTCGGCAATGCGTACCCCGTTTTTGTCCGGTGCAATATGCTTGGCGCCGATGTCCATTGCCACCTTGCATAGATACAAATTGGTGCCGATGCCGGCGGTGGCGGTGATACCGGTGGTGCGCAGTACATCCAAAATCATCTTCATGGCCAGCTCGCGCGCCGACAGTCCGTAGGTTTTCAAATAATGGGTCGCATCAATGAATACCTCATCGATGGAGTATACATGAATGTCCTCCGGCGCAATATACCGGAGATAAATCTGGTAGATGCGGGTGGAAACCTCCATATAATGCGCCATCTGCGGCGGTGCCACGATATAATCCAGCGCCAGCTCCGGTGTGCGCCGCAGTTCGTCCGCTTGGCAGGAGGTGCCATTCAGCCGCCGACCGGGCGCTGCGTGCCGCCGCGAGGCGTTGATCTCTTTCACCTTTTGCACCACTTCAAACAGACGCGCCCGTCCCGGCACGCCATACGCCTTCAGCGAGGGGGAAACCGCCAGACAGATGGTCTTTTCGGTGCGGTTTTTGTCCGCCACCACCAGATGGGTGGTCATGGGGTCCAGCCCGCGTTCCACACATTCGACCGAGGCATAAAAGGATTTCAGATCAATGGCAATATACACACGGTCGGACATCACGGCACCCTCCTTTCAGAAACCGAACATTTGTTTGAAATCATTATACCACGCACCCGCGTTCATGGCAAGGGGAAATATAGACAATATCAGCAGGTTAGCCAGTGGTTTTGCCGTCCATAGAAAAAGCCAACGGTCGTTTTCAGATCGTTGGCTTTTTTCGTGTATTGTTCTTATCCCTGCGCGGCGCGGCGCAATTGTTCCAGCTTATCGCTCATTAGCGCGATACCGGCATCCACATCGTCCACATCGGCGACGGTGCGCTCCATCGGGCAGATGTCGGTGGCGTCGCGGTTGAGAATATGCTCCGCCAGCTCACCGTAATGCACGATGATACCGCGATTTTCTAAAAACGCTTTGCCGCTTTTGGAAAGCGTTTGGGCGTATATCTCACACACACCGGCTTTGACAAACAGCATCGCCGCCGCCTTACCGACTACGCGATCTGCCGCGGTATACCCGTGCAGATCCCGCCCCTCGCGTATCCATTCGAGCATCGGAGCCACCCCACGCTTGTCGCTGGTGAGAATATCCTCCCCTTTGCACAACGCCAGTGTATGCCCCGCCAGATGAGTGATCGCTGTTTGCAGATCAGTCATGCGCGCCATCCTTTTTCAGCAGCTCGTTCAGCCCCATCACCAGCAGCGGTACCAGCACCGCCTGCAGCGCCAAACCGACAAATCCGGTTTGAATTTGACCCCAGATCATCGCGGGCGTGAACGGTACGACGCTTTGGAACACTGTCACTGCCAGCAGGAAGAACGCGCGACCGCATACTTCCGCCAGTACCACTGCGGGGAACGCCATCCACGAGCGCTGTGCGATCTTTTGGGAGAACAGACCGGTGATCAGCGCAAACACCGCCAGCTCTGCCATCATAAACGGCAGCCGCGCAAACGCCGGCATCGGGGTGCCAACCGAAGAGGTGATCAGATAGCTGACCAGCGGCGCCATCAGCCCTACGCCCAACCCCCAGCGCCAGCCGAGCAGACATCCGCCCAGCAGCACCGGCAAATACATCGGCAGCAGCTTGACACCGGCTTCAGCGCCGACCGCCAGATGCGCCAGCTGCGGCAGCACAACCGCCAGCGCCACAACACCGGCGGCGATCAAGGCTTTCACTGTGATTTTCACGGACAGAGAAGCGTGTTTTCTTTCCAGTACATTTTCAATCATGATGGGACTCTCCTTTGTTAAAATATTGAGAAATGGTGTGCATACGCTGTTGTTGATCCACCTTGAACGGACAGCGACGGTTGCAGTGTCCGCAGCCAAGGCAGGCATCGGCGTTGATCGCCAGTTTGCTGTAATGGTCGTGTGCCATGTTGTCGCCCGCCAGCGACAGATCGTAGTATTTGTTGACCAGCCCCACATCAATGCCCGCCGGGCACGGTTCACAATGGTTGCAGTATACGCAGTTGCCCACCGCTGTCTGCGGGGTAAACGCGCCGATCACCGCATAATCGTTTTGCTCCGGTGTCGAATCGGGGAAGGTCAGCAGCTCGCGCAAATCGTTAAGACTGCGCACGCCGGGCACCGCCGTGAGCACCGCCGGACGATCCAGCACATATTGCAGGCACTGATTTTTGGTGAGCGCTTTGCGGAAAGGGGAGGTGTTGTCCGACAACAGCTGTCCGCCGTGGAACGGCTTCATCACCGAAATGCCGATCTGCTCCGCCTCGCACCGGCGGAACAGCGCAGCGCGCTCGCCGGTGGTGCCGATGCCGTATTCGTCGCCGCATTCCAGATCATACGCGGGGTTGATGGAAAACATCATCATATCCATCAGCCCGGTGTCGATCAGCCGGTTGGCGACCTGCGGCGTGTGGGAGGAAAACCCGATATGCCGCACCACGCCTTTGGCTTTCAGCTCTTTGACAAAATCAAAAATGCCGCTGTCGCGCAGATCGTCGATATCGCTTAGCTCGTCCACGCAGTGCAAAAAGCCGAAATCCACATAATCGGTTTTGAGCTGCTCCAGCTCCCACGCAAAGGTGGATTGCACTTCTTTGAGGTTGCGCGACCAGCCGTATTCGCCGCTTTGGTTGTAAACTGCGCCGAAATGCAGCTGAAAATACACCTTGTCGCGAACGCCCTCGATGGCGCGGCCAAACGGCGCATACACCGCCGCCCCACCGGCGCACAGATCAAAAAAGTTGATGCCATGCTCGATCGCCTGTCGCACCACCGCTTCGATCTCGTTCGGCGGAGTGTTTTGTATGCCGCCCATCCCCAGCCCCAGCGTGCTGATACGCTCCTCGCCGCGGGGCAGTTTTCGATAGGTCATCATTTCTTTTCAAACTCCTTCGCCACATCTTTGAGCAGCTGACGAATGGGCAAATGCTGCGGACATGCCTTTTCGCATTTTCCGCAAGCGATACAATCGGAGGCTTTGCCGTTGAGCTTGGTGTAGACCTCTTCATAATAATAATCGGCATTCCAGTCGTTGTAAAGTTTTTTCGTGTTCAAACAGGAAAAAAGATTGGGGATTTCGATGTGCTTGGGACATCCGTCGGTGCAATAACGGCAAGCGGTGCAGGGAATCAGATGCTTGGAGTGGAAGATTTCGCACACCTTCGCCACCGCCTGCTGCTCGGTTTCGTTCAGCGGCTGAAAATCTTGCATATACGACAGATTGTCCTGCATCTGCTGCATATTGCTCATGCCGGACAGCACCATGAAAATGCCGTCAAATCCGGCGGCAAACCGAATGGCATAGCTGGCGGGGCTGCCGCCGTGCAGATCATCCAGCACCTTTTTGGCATCTTCCGGCAGATTGACCAGATTGCCGCCCTTGACCGGTTCCATCACAATGACCGGCTTGCCGTGCTTGCGACATACCTCGTAGCACAGCCGCGACTGTACCGCCGGATCATCAAAGTCAAGATAGTTCAGCTGGATCTGTACCGCCTCGATCTGCGGATACGCCGTCAAAATCTCGTCCAGCACCTCGGCTTTGTCGTGGAACGACAGTCCCACATGCCGGATCTTGCCTTCGGTTTTCAGTTCAAACGCCTGCTCATAGGCGCGGCAGCGTTTGTATTTTTCAAAAATATCCTTGCTTTGCGCGTGCATCAGATAAAAATCGAAATAATCCACCCCGCAGGATTCCAGCTGTTTTTCAAACAGCGGACGCACCTCTTCCTCTGTATGAAACAGAGCGGTGGACAGCTTGTCGGTCAAAATAAAGCTGTCGCGCGGGTAGCGTTTGGCAATGCAGTCGCGGATAGCGGTTTCACTTTGCCCGCCGAGATACACCCGTGCGGTGTCAAAATAGTTGAATCCCTGCGCCATGTATTCGTCCACCATTTTGGTGAACTCGGCGTAGTCCACTTTGTCACCATCCATGGGCAGCCGCATACAACCGAAGCCGAAATTCTTCTTGACATTTTCAAATTCGCTCATGTCTTTCGTTCCTTTCTGTGTATAATATGATCATAGGCAACCGGAGCATTGTCGCGCTGTGTCGCCGTTGCCCTCATTATATACCTTGAAGTCGACTCTAAGTCAAGAGGAAAATGGCAATTTTCTGCACAATATCGCGCGGCATTTTGATGCCGTTCTCGCTTGCAAATTTCGCTGGATTGTGGTATGGTCATGTTGCGAAATACATAGAAGTAAGGAAAACATTTATGCTGAACATTATCATTTGTATCATCGCCGGTTTGGGAGCCGGCTTGGGCACCGGCTTTGCCGGTATGAGCGCGGCGGCGGTCATCAGCCCGATGCTCATTACCTTTTTGCATATGGATCCGTATATGGCGGTCGGCATCGCGCTGGCCAGTGATGTGCTCGCCAGCGCGGTTTCAGCTTACACATACGGCAAAAACAAAAATCTCGACATCAAAAACGGATTGATTATGATGCTGGCGGTGCTGTGTTTCACAATGGTGGGCAGCTATGTCGCCAGTGTGGTACCCAAAACGACCATGGGCAATTTCTCCGTTTTTATGACGCTGCTGTTGGGCGTTAAGTTTATTGTCAAACCGGTGGTGGAACCCAAAAAACGTTTTTCCTCCGCCACCGCCGGACAAAAAGCGGTACGCTCGGTACTTTGCGGTGCGATGGTGGGCTTTATCTGCGGCTTTGTGGGCGCGGGCGGCGGTATGATGATGCTGCTGGTGCTTACCTCCGTGCTGGGGTATGAGCTGAAAACCGCCGTGGGCACCAGCGTGTTCATCATGAGCGCTACCGCGCTCACCGGTGCCGTCAGCCATTTTTCCATCGGCGGCGCGCCGGATTGGCAGGCACTGGTGGTTTGCGTGATCAGCACACTGGTGTTCGCCCAAATCGCCGCGTTGTTCGCCAACAAAGCGCAGCCCAAAACGCTCAACCGTATCACCGGTGCCATCCTGGTGCTGCTGGGGGCATCGATCCTCGCCGTAAATTACTTGGGATAAAGCGAGCAGCAGAAGCTATATTGAAAGGATGAACAAAAGTGGATGCTTTTTTGAAATTTTTGATCCGGCCGAACACGATCGTCAGCATCGCGTTGGTGATAGCGGCAGTCGTGGTTTGGCAGCTGGTGCGCGTGATGTATAAACGCCAAACGGCGGCGGGAAAGGCCAAGGGCGAAAAAGCAACGCTGATGCGTGTGTTGTTTGGCGTTTTACGCTTTTTGATCGTTGCCGGCACGCTGCTGATGGTGCTGCAAATCAACGGCGTGAATGTGACCTCGGCGGTAGCCGGACTGGGATTGTTGAGCGCTATCGTTGGTTTGGCAATACAGGATATTCTAAAGGATGTCATTATGGGCATCCACATTATGACCGACCATTTCTATTCGGTGGGGGATGTGATACGATACGGTGATATCGAAGGGGTAGTGACCGGCTTCACGATGAAGTCGACCACGGTGCGCAGTACATTTGATGGCACCATCACCACCATCTGCAATCGCAACATTTCACAGATCACCAAGCTGCCGCCCTCGCTGATGGTGGATATTGATCTGCCGCTGTCTTATGACGAGGATTTCCGCAAAGTGAATGTGGTGCTGCAAGCGGCCTGTGACAAGATCGGGAAACTGGAGGGCATCGACCGGAGCATCTACAAAGGAACACAGGAATTTGCGCCGTCCGCGATTGTCTATAAGCTGCGGTTTTATTGTCCACCGGAAACCAAATATGACCGCACCCGTGAGGCGATTCAGCTGCTGCAGCGCGAGCTGGATGCCGCCGACATCCATATTCCGTATAACCAACTGGATGTGCACACCGTGGCGTGAGGAAATGCCGTAAGGGGAGGGGCGCTTTTGTTGAAGAAGTTCTATTTTCGGTTAAAGGTGTTCTATGCGGTAGCTGCCGCGTTTCTTGCTGTTTTGTTCGTCCTCACTTGTGTTTATAATATTCCGAAAGGCGATGGACAACCGATACTGCTCATGTTGCTGGCGCTTGTCGGAATCAGCGCCATAGCGATTGGCATTTTGCTGTATTACAGAAATGTTGTTGTGGATATCTCCTTTGATAACACCGATACCATTGTCCAAACGAATAGCCATGTTTACCGTCTGCCGAGTGTCAATTTTACCGAAATCAACGATGCAAAATCGGTGGCAAAAATATATCTTTTGTATTCTGATGAAAAGGGAAGTCGGAGGTTTGTTTTTCAAAAAAGATATTCGCCTTTTCGCTCCTGTTCGTTGAATATGGATGAGATGAAAAAGCACATGACATCGGCTATTTTTAAGGTATCTTGAATGGCAGATACACACAGATGAACATTTAGTGTCAAACACAGCGTGTGAATCTGAAACAAGCTGCCGGGGCAGGAAGCACCCGCTCTTTATAGCTTGAAAAAATGTTTTGCTTTACCGTTTACAAACTGGATGATAGGTCCGGAGATGACAATCGTAATGATGGTGCACACACCAAATGTTCCGCCAAGCAGAACTCCTGTAACCACCATTAACCCATCCAATACCATGCGAACATTTTTGACCTGCCAGTGATTCTTCTCCGCTAATGCGAAAGTTACGGCTTCGTATGACCCTCTTCCCAAAGATGCCGCAGCATACAATCCTGTCCCAACCGCAAATAAAATTACACCCAGCAGCATAATAAGCAAGTTGAGCCACACATACTTGCTGTATAGGTGACAGGAGGAAAACAATTCTACACAGGCGCTGTACACGATTTGATACAGAATGGTTCCTATGTGAATTTGTGAACGATCGTATATTGCAGCAAAGAGAATCATCACAATCGCTACTACAAACGATGCCATTCCGATACTCATATGAAAAGTGGTGGAAAGCCCCTGCCACAGAACAGCAAGGGTGGCACCGCCAAACCCGGCGTATAGTGCAAGGGTAATACCATATGCAGCTATGATGGAGCCAACGACGATTATGATCAGCTTTTTTAATAAGTTTTTTGACATCTTTTTTTCGCCTTCTCTGACGGATTGTCCACGAATTGTGTCCAGTTTATCATAAAAACGAAGGGTGGACAAGAAGCATCAACATACTATCTCGTTTTGATGGGATTACACCGAAAAAAGGCCTGCCGTGTATTCGGCAGGCCTTTTTCGTTAATGCGGCAAATATTTTTTCTTTACAACAATGCATCCGATAATGGCGCCAATCAAAACAAAGGGGGCCACTCTGACAAACAGAAACTCAAAAGCGTGGTAAAAGGTTCCGACCACTGCGGTTTCGGGATCGTTAAAATCCCAATGAAGATATGGACTGGGGAAGGCAATGAAAAACGCGAAGAGCAGGACGATTATGGCTGCCAACAAAAACAGGAGCCAATATAGCACCTTCCATTTTCTCAGCTTTCTTTTGGCAAGCTGCAGATTGATCACTTCCAGCTTTTCCGCAATCGCTTTCAAATCGTCAGCGGGGGACTCCGTGACCGTTTCGCCCAATAATGTGCTGACAGGCGTTTCGAGCACCTCCGATATTGAAATCAGCATGTCAGAGTCCGGAACCGACAATCCCTGCTCCCATTTAGAGATTGTTTGTCGCACCACATTCAGCTTGATAGCAAGCTCTTGTTGCGAAAGTCCTTTTAATTTTCTGCCTCGTTTAATATTTTCATTTAACATTCAGGATTGTCTCCTTTTCATTTCCGCCTTCATTGTAAGAAAAAATATCCGATGCAGCAAGCAACGGAGATTAACATCGAAGCATACCGGGTCGTTTTCCTTATTCTATTCAATATCTGACTGAATATCGGCAAGTTGATCGTTATGGCATTCAGGTCTGCTTGAAGCTGAATCGAAAACAAAAACCATTCGTGCATGAAATTTTGCGTTTCGTGCCCTTTTTTCTTAACCGGCGTCATTCTACTATATAATCAAAATGAAGATAACGACAGGAAGGGGCGTCATTATGAAATACAGTGTGCGCAGCACCTATCATCTGGTCTATTCCAAGATGTGGGATTTTGACCGGAAATTAGTTTATTACGGAATCGCCGAGGTGTTGTTTTCCGCGATAACGCCGTTGGTCGGGGTGTTCATGCCGTCGCTGATCATCGCCTGTCTGGAACAACAGGCCGGTGTGCAGACTTTGGTTCTCGTCTGTCTCAGCGCGTTTTTAGTCTACGGCGTGATCAACGGGATTCAGACCTTTTTAGAGAATCGCTCATCGACGCAGTTTATTCTCTATCGGATCCAGACTTATTGGGGTGAAATCACAAACAGTGCGATCACACGCGATTTTCAGGATGCGGAAGATTATAAAACTCAGATTAAACAGGCAGAAGCGCAGCACAGTATCGGCGGAAATCAATTGGGCATAGAAGGCTTTTGCCATCACAATATCAAGCTGGCGGTTAACATTCTTGGTTTATTTCTTTATTCCGTAGTAATCGGAACAACAAATCTTCAGCTGATTGGATTGTTATTGGGGTTATCT
>OGXT01000609.1_pt1 | contig 42513 bp, 46 predicted proteins | sample 1576361 | NCBI WGS metagenome assembly OGXT01 (sample SAMEA3541514, study PRJEB24748) | human gut metagenome | biome: human gut; feature: human-associated habitat; material: faeces | place: China | collected 2012 | reverse complement strand
GCTGGGGCTGGCGGTAAATTACGTCAGCTACATGACCTCCGCGACGGTCAAGGCGCTGCTGCTGCGGCGGGATTATGACGTGATTTATGCCTATTCCACCTCGCCGGTGCTCATGAGCCTGCCTGCCGCAGTGCTTCGCTGCTTCACCTCCAAAAAACTGATGATATATGTGCTGGATATCTGGCCCGCCTGCCTGGCCGCCATGAATGTGGGCGAGGATGCGCTCCTCTATCGCTTCATGAAGCGTGTCAGCCGCTGGGTCTACCGCCGGGCCGATATGCTGATCTATTCATCCAAGCGTTTTCAGGGCTATCTGCGCGACGTGCACGGTATTGAGGTGCCGGATGGGCAGTACATGCCTCAATTTGCCGATGATGTATTCCGCGCGCCCCTTCCACCAGGACCTGCGTCGGATGGGATCAACCTGGTCTTTGCAGGCAATATCGGCAAGGTGCAGGCGGTGGAGGTACTGATTCGTTCGGCGGCGCTGCTCAGGGACCTGCCCATCCGCTGGCATATCGTGGGCGATGGTTCCAACGAGGCCGCCTGCCGTGAGTTGGCTGCCAAGCTTGCACTGGGGGAGACCGTCGTGTTTTACGGCCGCAGGCCTCTTGAGGACATGCCCGCCTTTTATGCCATGGCGGATGCCATGCTGGTGAGCATGCGGGACGATATCAGCGTCAACGACACGCTGCCCGGCAAGGTGCAAAGCTACATGGCTGCGGGCAAACCCGTGTTGGGAAGCATCGCCGGAGAAACAGCCTATGTGATCGAGCAGGCTGGATGCGGCTTTTGCGCTCCGCCCGACGACCCGGAAGCCTTTGCGCAGGTAGTGCGGCGTTTCTTGTCCTGTGAGGACCGCGAGGCCATGGGGAAGCGCGGGCGGGCGTATTATGACGCCCACTTCACCAAACGCGACCATATGGACAGGCTGGAAGCGCTGCTCACTTCGCTTGCGGGAGGGAAATAGGGTGCGGGTTTTTCAGCTTAACACCTACTGCGGGGTCAAAAGCACAGGCCGCATTGCGCTGGACATTGCCCGGCTGGTGGAAGCCGACGGGGGCGAATGCCGGATTGGCTATGGCGTGCCCGGCATTGCGCCCGAAGCCCAGCCCTATGCCTGCCGCGTGGGTGCGCCCTGGGAGCGCAAGCTGCACGGCGCCATGCGAAAGCTGCTGGACGCGGAGGGCTACGGAAGCGTGCTGGGCACCACGGGACTTATCCGGGACATGGAGCGGTTTGACCCGGACATCATTCATTTGCATAACCTGCACGGCTGCTACCTGAACCTGCCGATGCTCTTTCATGCTCTCCAACATATGCACAAGCCCGTCCTGTGGACGCTGCACGACTGCTGGCCCTTTACGGGCCACTGTGCCTATTTCGATGCTTGCGGATGTGAGCGCTGGCTCGAAGAATGTCACGATTGCCCTCAGCAGCGCGCCTATCCCGTCTGCATTGGGCCGGATGGGTCCCGCCGCAATTATCGCATGAAAAAGCGGATTTTTACCCAACTGGACCGCCTCACCTTCGCTGCGCCCTGTGAGTGGATGGCAGACCGCCTGCGCGCTTCATTTTTGGGACGGTATCCGGTGAGGGTCATTCTCAATGGGGTCAACCGCGAGATATTCCAGCCCACCCCGGGTGATCTGCGAAGCCGCTACGGACTGGAACGCGTGCACGTGGTGCTGTCTGTGGCTTCCGAATGGGACGAACGAAAGGGCCTGCGCTATCTGACACAGGCCGCCCGGGAAATGGGGGAGAACTACCGCTTTGTGGTGATCGGGCTGGAGCAGACGCAGATAGATGCGCTGCCGCAAGGGATGCTGGGTCTTACGCGCACGCGGGACACCGCTGAGCTGGCCGCCTGGTACACCGCTGCCGATTGTCTGGCCAATCCCACTCTGGAGGACAACATGCCCATGGTGAATCTGGAGGCCCTGGCCTGTGGTACCCCCGTTGCGGTGTTCCGCACGGGCGGGTGTCCTGAGGCGTTGGACGAAAGCTGCGGCTGTGTGGTTGAGAAGGGAGATGTGACGGCGCTGTGTGGCGCTATTGCGCGCCTGTGCAATACGAAACCGTCGCTGAACGCCGCCTGCCTTCACCGCGCCGCGCTTTTTGACGCGCAGGATACGTTCCGAGCCTATCTTTCCCTATACAAGGAGCTTTGTTCATGAATGTGCTGATGTTGTCGCTGATGTACCCGGAGGACATGAAAACCCAGGTGGCCCGCGACGCCAGAGACAAGCTGCAAAACCAGATCAACAGCTACCAGCGCGCCTTTGTAGAAGGTATAAAATCCAATCTCCTGCCGCATGAGCGGCTGGAGATCGTCAATGCCCTGCCGGTGGGGGTGTTTCCTCTGCAATACCGGCAGTTGTTGATTCCGTCCGGCTGGCATGACGAACATGCAATGTATGAGCTGGGATGCATTAACTTGCCCGGAATAAAGCAGTACGGGCGCGCCCGCAGGGCTGCCCGCAAGCTGTCGGCCTGGTGTGCGCAGGACCCTTCCAACCGCATGGTGCTGCTATATACGATGTATCTGCCCTATTTGCAGGCTGTGGAACGAGTCAGGCGGCGGTATCCGGACCTGAAGGCCTGTGTGATCGTGACCGATCTGCCCAATGAACTGGGACTGGCGTCGGGCCGGAAGGGCCTGCTCAGGCAAATCGAGTATAAACGCGGACGCAGGAGCATGGAACTTTGCCGCAAGATGGATGCTTTTGTGCTGCTCACCCGACCTATGGCGGATGCGCTGGGCGTGAACGGCAAGCCGTGTCTGGTGATAGAAGGACTGATTCAGCATGGCGAGAACATCACGCTTCCGGCTAAGGGGGCAGGGGAGTCCGGGCGCCTTTCCGTGCTCTACAGCGGAACGCTGGAGCCGGATCTGGGGATACCGGAGCTGCTGGAAGCCTTTGCATCCCTGCCGGAATACGACCTGTGGATTTGCGGACAGGGAAGCATGAGCGCGGAGGTGGCGCAGGTGGCAAAAAGCCATGCGAACATCCGTTATTTCGGTTTTGTCTCCCATGAGCGGGCGCTGGAATTGCAGGCAAAGGCGGCGCTGCTGATCAATCCACGGTCTCCCAAAGGCGTTTTCACGCGGTATTCCTTCCCCAGCAAAACGCTGGAGTACATGCGCTCCGGAAAGCCTGTGGTGTGCCACAGGCTTGAGGGGATTCCGGAAGAATATGATCCCTATCTGCAATACATTGAGGGGGAGGGAGCAGGCGCGATCGTGAACGCCGTGAGAAAAGCCCTCGCCCTGACGCCTGAAGAGCGCCTTTCTCTGGGGCAGCGGGCCCGCACGTTTGTTCTTGACAATAAAACGCCCGGAAACCAATGCCGCCGCCTGATGGATTTTCTGCGCAGCCTATGACATCGTGCGATAGCTGCCCGCCTGAAGTTCAGCCTGTTTCAAGCGGGCGATCACCGCGTCGTACTGGCTGTGACGGGTTCGCTGAAAGTCGCCGCGCTGAGGCATGGGACCTCGCGGAATTTCAGGGGGCGGGACAGGAAGCGTCTGGCCGGCCGGCGATTCCGTCCGCTGGGAGATGGCCTGCTCACGCTTTGTCGGGGAAGGCGCCGGGCTGGACTGCGGAGCAGCCGCAGGGGTGTCAGGAACGTCCTCCATGCCGCTTTGGATGTAGGGCAGGCGCACACTTTGGTACTCCAGCCATTTGATTTGTTTTTCGGCCCCTGTCAGGGCTGCGAATGGCGATACACGATTGGTCATGCACAATTCCCTCCTTACAGGCAAGAAAAAAGGTTCACGCTCTCAGAATATGCGCTGGGGAGGGGAGGGTGCGAGGACGGCAGGCCTTGCCGCCGAAGGGCAACCCCAAGATAAACGATAAGATAAAATAAGGGCACACGCATCGTTCAGCGTGTGCCCTTTCCTTGGCGGAGAGTTAGGGATTTGAACCCTAGTTACGCTATCAACGTAAACACGATTTCCAGTCGTGCGCCTTCGACCACTCAGCCAACTCTCCATGGTCGTTTTGTTGCATCATTCGCAACGCAAAATATTATATCTGTTTTCTGGGAAAGTGTCAAGAAGTTTTTCTTCATCTCTCAGATAAAAATGGTTTCCTCTTTTTAAACGATAAATAGAACGCTGCTGGCTTCGATTTTAAAATGGATTGCGCCGTGCGGTTCATCCATGCATGTTCGATGCTGTCAATGAAAAAGGACCAATATTCAATGAGGCAAGCGCTGCACAAAACGGGTTGATTTGTCAGATTCATGAACGGATCGACAATGTCTTTTGCCAAAATGTCATTGACTGGTTGTCAATCGTTTGCCGTCCTTCTCAAACAGATGGTATAATAAAATAAACATGCGTAATATAGCGATTCCATCCGCGGCGGGGAGGAAGAAGGAAAGCGCCATGCAATTCCATGAAATGCTTAACGACTATCTGCGGCGGCTGAATGTTACCGCCCTGGAACTGGCGGCAGCTTCCGAGCTTTCGCCCGCCGTGATCAGCCGCTATCGCAGCGCAGAGCGAACGCCCGCTCCCGACAGCGAGGCTCTGACGCGCCTTGCGAAAGGGATTGCGTCGCTGTCGGGACAAAAAGGGGATGTCGCGCTGTCGCAGGAAAGCGTGCTTGGGGGCTTTCGCAAGGCGCTGGGATATGAGGAATACGGTCAAACCCGGCTGGCGGCAAATTTCGACCTGCTCGTCAACGTGCTCCACCTTCGGTCTGGCGAAATGGCGCGGGCACTGAGCTTTGACCCCTCCTATCTGTCGCGCATCCGCACGGGGAAGCGCACGCCGGCGAACCCCGCCGCATTTGCCCGGGCGGTAGGCAACTACACGGCGCGGCGGTGCAGGAGCGCGACCGAACGCGCCGATTTGGCCGCGCTGCTGGGCCAGGAGCCGCAGGCTCTAGTGGATGACGCCTCATGCTCCGCCGCTCTGGCAAGGTGGTTGCTAAGCGGCGAAGCGGGCCAGCCCGACTGCACCTTTTCCTTTCTGGAAAAGCTGGATGAGTTCGACCTCAACGACTACATACGCGCCGTTCGCTTCGATCAAATGAAGGTCCCTACCGTGCCGTTTCAGTTGCCGTCGTTCAAAATGCATTACGGGCTGGAGAATTTTCGTCAGGCGCTTCTGGACTTTCTCAAAAGCACCGCGCTTTCCCGCTCACGGGACCCCGTGTTCATGTGTAGCGATATGCCCATGGAAGAGCTGGCGCGAGACATGGATTTTTCAAAAAAGTGGATGCTGGGGCTGGCTGCTATTTTAAAAAAGGGTTTGCACCTGGACATGGTTCACGACTTGAACCGCCCCTACGCGGAAATGATGCTGGGGCTGGAAAGCTGGATTCCCCTGTACATGACGGGCCAGATTTCCCCATGGTATCTGCGCGGCAGGCACAACGGTGTATATGGCCATCTGCTGTTCTGTTCCGGCGCCGCGGCAGTGGAAGGCGAATGTATCTCCGGAGATTTTGCGCACGGACGATTCCTCTTTTCACAGGCGAAAAGCGATCTGCCCTATTACAGAAGGCGGGCGGACGCCATCTTGCAAACGGTACAGCCGCTGATGGACATCTACCGCGACGCCTCCGAGGGTGCGTATAGCTCGTTTCTGTTGGCAGACGCGCGCGAAACCGGAGAATACCGCGCGGTGCTGACCGCGCTTCCCCCCCATACGCTGTCGGAAGAATGCCTTACGCGCATTTTGGAGAAAAACAGCGTGCTCCCCTCCGAGGGGGAGAACATACGCCGCGCGTTCGAGAGAAGCCGCGCGCTCGTTGCGTCGCTCCTGCAAAACGGTGTGTACGAGGAGGAGTTTCCGGTGCTCTCGCCGGCGGCGTTCGAGGCCGAACCGCCTTCGCTCGCTCTGTCGGGATTGTTTTGCGGCACGGAGCTTCGCTACGATGTGGCAGACTATCAGGAGCATTTGCGTCTGACGCGCGCGTTTGCGGCAGCCACTCCAGGCTACACGGCCCGGGAAGTCGGACGCAGCGCGTTTCACAACCTACAGATTTTTATCCGCAAGGGAAAATGGGTGGGCGTATCCAAGTGCAAAGCGCCCGCGATTCATTTTGTCATCCGTCATCCCAGACTGTGCGCGGCGCTTGAGAACATGGTGTTTCTTGTGGACGAGCGCACGGAAGCGTGAGTACGAGAAGAAGATGGCGGCTCGGGCAACATGGTCATCATCCGCTGCATGCCAAACGGGCGCGAACGGCAGGAGAGCCCTTATCAGAATAAAAGGAGGACTGATTATGAGACGAATGCTGGGAATTATCATGGCGCTGCTGCTCTTTGCCACGCCGGCCATCGCGCAGAACGCGACGGTAGAGGGGGATTGGGAATTGATCGCCATCGTGATCGAGGGCGTCACATACGAGAACCTGGCGCAACAGGGCATGCTCGTGACCATGCGCCTGGAAGCGGATGGAACGGGCGTGCAGACGGTCAACGACGAAGAATATCCTTGCACATGGACAGAAGAGGACGGAGCGATCCTGATTGACGATGGCAACGGCTCCATGGCGTATGTCCTGCAATCGGACGGGACGCTGGCAGGAGAGGATCAGGTCGGCGACAGCATGGTCTTTGCGCGAGCCGCGGCGGCGGATTCCGCCGCGGGCGCATGGGAGCTGACCGGCGCTGAAGCCGATGGTATCATCATTACCGATATCTCCACGCTAAACGTTGAATTGCGTCTGCTGCTCGACGCAGACGGCACGGGCATGCTGACCTCCAGCGAGGGAGAGGGCGTCTGCACCTGGACGCAAAGCGGCTCGGCCGTTGCGGTTGCGGTGGAGGACGGCGAGTCCATCTCTTTTACCCTGCAACCGGACGGCACCCTCACATGGATTATTGACGACGTGACGCTCATTTTGAACCGGACAGACGCAGCCGCGATAGCGCCCGAAGCCTCGGAAAGCGCCGAGGTGGTATCGGAATACGGCTTTCGCGTGCAGCTTCCCGAGGGTTGGATCACCGTCGACAGCGAATTTGTGACGCAGATCGTAGAAAGCGTCGGCGAGGAAATTGCCTCGGCAAACGGCTTTGACCAGAGCCTGCTGGATCAGCTGGCCGCAGCCAGTACAAGCCTGTACTATGCGCCCGACATGAGCGCCAATTTCAACGTCGTCCGCGAGCCCGCGGGCGATGTGACGATGGACAATTTTGCCTTGCTGGAGTCCCATTATCAGGAAATTTTCAGCAGGCAGGGAATCACGGATTTTGAACTCGGCGGACCGGTCGATATCAACGGGAAGACCTACTATGTCGGCACCTTTACCGCGCAGGCCGGCCTGGAACAAAAGCAGTATTTCTGCGTGGCGAACGGCTACATCTATACCCTTACGCTGACCAACGTATCCGACGGCGACGCCGAGCAGATCATGGGAAGCTTTGAGCTTTTGTAAGCGCCGCCCGGGTTTGCGGGAGGCGAGAGGCTCCCGCGGAGCCGTCCAATGCAACAGACACACGGAAAGAAGGCGGCCTATGGCTCGCTTGCTGGAACGCCTGACGGCGATTTTGCTCGGCGGTTGTCTCTTGGCCCCGGCTGCGGTCTCGGCGGACACCGGGCGCAGTCCGCGGATTCTCCTCATGTGCTGCTATCAACAGGAGGGCTGGGGCGAGAGATCGTCGGCCACCTTTCTGGACGCGGAAGGCTGCATCTGGCGGTATGAAAGCGCGGCGCCCCTTCCGGACACGGATGAAGAACGGCTTGCGTTTCTTATGGGAACAGATTCCGTTGTTCATGTGGGACAACTGGATTTTTGGCGCATGCTCGAGCTGCTTAGTCTCATCGAGGCGGCGCAGCCGTGGCCGCTGGAACCGCAGCCCGCAGGAGCGGCCGATTTTGGCCTAAACACCTACAGCGCCGTGCGTTACGGCGCGGATGGAAGCGCGGAAGTGATCCCGCTGGCCGTATCGGGCGACCGGACGGCGGAGAATCTGGAGCCAAACGCGTATGCATTGTATGTTGTGCTGTTCCATGAAATCATGGTTCATGAAACGGCGGCTTTCACATGGCTCCAACCCATGAACATTCCCCATGAGCCGTTGGCGGCGTTCTGCGGCTTGGATGAAACCCTGTTCGAAGGGGCGACCCTCGCCGTCTCCTATTGCGATCCCCAGGCCGGCGAACGCGAGCATACGCTCGGCGAGGACGAAATGCGGGAGAAGCTGGATTGGCTTGCCGGGCTGATCGTGACCTGCAAGCAAAACGCGCTGCCCCCTGCGGGGCATACCTGCGTATACACGCTGTATTCTCCACTGGGAGAACGTCTTGCGGCCTTCGCCTTCTTCCGTGATCTCCTGGTGACCGACGACGGCATGTACGCCGTGGAGCCGGGCGATTTTCAAACGTGATGAGGGCTTGCTCCGCTTGTATCCTGTAAAGCGGCTGGTTGAACCGCCCGCTTCCCACTTCAACGATCAAAGGAGAATGACAATGAAAAAAACGTTCAGCATGCTGCTTCTTCTCATCCTCACGCTGTCAATCTGCTGCGCCCATGCTGAGGAAAACGACGCGCAAATCGCCGACCATTCCGTTGCGGCGATCCAGCAGCGAGGAACGTTGCGCGTGGCGGTTCAGTCCGGAAACAGCAAGATGAGCTATCGTGTGCCCGAAGGAATCAAAGCATACGCCGACCGCGCGGGAGAACCCTCCGGCTATGTGCCCTTTCTCTGCCAGCAGCTTGCCGAAGATCTGGGCGTGATGCTGGAATTTGTATTCTATGATGTGACGGAGCAGCAGATTGTAGCCGCTGAAAACAACGAGGTGGACATCTCCGCCAACGTGTGGAGCATCACCGAGGAACGCCTCGAACGCTTCACCATGACCGATAACATTCTCGTCACAGGCATTGAAGGGGACGAAGTCTTTCTCCGCGCCGATCCGCAGCGCCCCGGCAGCCCGCTGATCGACAGCGAGGAAGCGCTGGCCGAAGCGCGCATTGCCGCAGTAAAATCAACGGTCCAGGTGGACAATACCCGACTCCAGTATCCCGAAGCGGATGTCATCGCCTATGCCGACAACGACGCCGCGCTGGACGCGCTGCTGTCCGGCGAGGTAGACGCCGCAGTGTTTACGACGTTCGACAAGGCGTTTGCCGACATCCTCGTCCAAGCCATCATCGACCGGCAGATCTGTCAATGCGATTATGAAATCGTCAACCCCGAAATCAAGGGCGTCGGCTTTATTCTCATGAAGGGAAACGACGATCTGTGCGACTATATCAACGGGCAGCTGACCCAGTACAGGAACAGCGGCTTACTGCAGGAACTGAACGATCTAAGCGAGAGTGAAGCAAAGGCAATGGGCATTATCTGAGGCATTATGGCGCCACAGGGGGCGCTTGACCGTATGGCCTTTCCCTCTAAACCGCGCTCCGGAGCATCGGTGTTCCCGGCTTTTGGGATGCGGCTCAAAGCGCCGTTGATTTTGCCTTGACGGATTCTCATTCCCGTTGCTTGGAAAACGCTCCGTCCAACAGGTGCTCGACCACCCCGTTTTTCTAATATCCTGTCCAGCAGTGCGCGGAAACAAACGCGCGGCGGATTTTGTCCCGCACGAATATGAAAAAGCGGGCGAAGGGATTCTTCAATCACCGATGAATCCCTTCGCCCGTTCATTATGGGTTCCTATGCAAAATTCTCTTTCGCGCACTGGATGAAAGCCTTGAGTCCCGGCTTTCCTTGCAACGATTGATAGTAGATGCCAAACGGCATTGCCTCCGTATCCTTTAACGGGTTTTTGGCAAGCGACGGATCGTCAGGAACCAGGAAATCCGGCAAAACAGAAATGCCGTATCCCGCCATTACCAACACGATGATTGATTCGGTGGACTCGCAAAAATAGAATTCCGATGGCGGACGATTTCCCATCAGTTCCCCTTGCAAGCGCATAATCGGGACCATTCCCTTGGGCGGCATAAACAGCACGAGCTTTTCTTTCTTCAGATCTTCCATGCAAATCTCTTTGACTCCCGCCAATGCATGATTTCTGGCGCAGACGCATACGATGGATGATTTTGATAATTCTTTGAAAAACGCATTGATTTTTGTGTCCGGCGCTTCCCGAAACCCCACCACCGCATCCAAATCTCCGCTTTCAAGCCTTTGATATATATGCCTAAACGGGATTGTCTGGAGATTGGGATGGAGGGCCGGGCGCATGCTTCGCAGCTGCTCCAAAGCATCCGCCAGGAGGATCATGCAGGCGGAGCTGTAACAGCCGATCGTAAGCATTTCAATGGGCTTGTCAAGGCCGGTGCCGAATCGCTTGGTGGCGCGCCGGGAGAGCGTTACGATCTGCTGCGCGTCCGGCAGGAACGCCTTTCCTTCCTCTGTCAGGCTGACCGAGCGGGTCGTTCGGACAAACAGCGGCGCGCCCAATTCCTTCTCCAGAGACTTGATTTGCTGGCTGACCGCCGGATGCGTCACATGAAGCGTCTGTGCCGCCTGCGCAAAGTTCAGGTATTCCGCAACCGCCAAAAAGCAGGAAAGCTGAAAGGTATTCATTTTCCGCCTCCGCAATTAGTAAGGATTCCTTTCCAATAGTAACACATTCTAAATTCACTTTCAACAAAAAACCCTTATAATTAAACACGTGAGCGAACAGTAAACAGCCGAACTGTTCGAAGCGAAAAGAAAGGAGGGGCAACGTTGTCACAGTCTATAATGAGCGCCCTGAAGCGGCTTCACCTTGCCATGGAGCAATACGGAAAAATGCAGATGAGCCATACGGACCTGACGCCTGCGCAGGCAGCATTGCTCTATTATTTACTCACCCATGAAGATCAGGGAAACTGCGGTATTCAACTTCACACCACGCTGGGAATCTCAAAATCCTCTGTTTCTTCCACATTGAAGGCGTTAAGGCTCAAAGGGTACATCTGCACGAAGGGGAACCCGTTGGATGACAGGAAGAAGCAGATTCTCCTGACCCAGAAGGCGTACGACGCGGAGCCGCATATCCGCGCCGGGCTGCTGGCGCAACAAAAGCTGTTGTGCCGGCAAATACCCGAGCAAAGGCTTCGGCAGTTTTCCGAGGATCTGGAGCAAATGCTCCGAAATCTGACAACAGAAATGAGGCAGGAGGCAAAGATATGATCAAAACGTTATTGGCACAGCTCAAGCAGTATCGATCCGCGTCCATCCTTACGCCGGTCTTTACGGTGGGCGAGGTGCTGATGGAAGTGCTCATCCCCTTTGTTACGGCTTCGATCATTGACAAGGGAATTGAAGCGGGGAATATCCAACAGGTTTATTTCTATGGCGGCATCATGCTGGCGATGGCATTCTTAAGCCTGGCATTCGGCGTGCTGGCGGGAAAATACGCGGCGAAGGCATCGTCCGGCTTTGCCTGCAATCTGCGGGACGGGATCTATGAAAAGGTTCAGTCCTTTGCTTTCTCCAACATTGACAAGTACAGCACTGCCGGGCTGGTCACCCGCATGACGACCGATGTGACCAATCTCCAAAACGCTTATCAGATGATCCTGCGCATTGCGGTCCGGGCGCCCCTGATGCTGATTTGCAGCATGTTCATGTGCTTCTCCATCAGCGTGAAATTAAGCACGATCTTTCTGGTGGCTATCGTTGTGCTGGCTGCCGCATTGGGTTTCATTATGGTCCGCACCATCAAAGGATGCTCGCCAGACAATTCAGCCTGTGAGGGATTCTTCGGGAGGATGAAGAACGAGATGTTCTACGAGTGCAGCAGAAAGCCTTTCTGGAAAATGTCATCAGCGAAGCAGACTATGAGTATTTCAAAGCCTGTCTCAAACGGGATGACGAGCTGTTCTGGTATTTTGTAATACGCTTTCTGGCCGCAACCGGCGCACGGGTCAGTGAGCTCATACAGATTAAGGTGGAACACATCAAGCTGGGGCATTTGGACTTATATTCGAAGGGCGGTAAACTCCGACGAATATACATACATAGTGCGCAAAAGCGCTCTGGATATCGTGAATGACCCATTCTTCTCTGCTTTGCAGATAGTTTCGGATTTTCACACCATCCACGCCCGGCGTATTTGCCCCCTTGTTGGCCTTGATATTGTGGATCGCGGTTACGATGGTCGCCTTTGCCGACATGATTTCAATGAGTCCCTTGAAGGAAGGGCGTTCACCTCTGTCATATGCGGCTTTGGCTTCCCGGTAAAGTACGTCTTGTGTAGCGCGTAGTTCTGTTTCGGAATTCGGGTATCCTGATTCTCGTTTACTAATGCCTGACGCATGCGTTCTGCGTGATCAATATCGACACAGAAAACAATGGTCTTTGCAAAACGATCATTTTCTTTCAGGAAACGAGTGATTCGCTTGGCGACAGCCAAAGTGCGCTCATCGATGATGAGGTTTTTTCATAATCCTTCGAGTTGTATTCGCGGTCATCAATTTCATAACCGTAAATATCACGCTGACCGGCAACCGGGCGCCAGCCCTCCAGATCCTTATCAAGGCCAACACGCAGCACTTTATAGGGCGCAAGGAATCCATCATCGATGCCTTGTTTCAGGCTGTAAGTGTAGATCGGCTCGCCGAAATAGGTGATGTTCGAAACTTCCTTCGTTTCCTTCGGGGTCGCAGTCAGACCGATCTGAGTGGCATTCGAGAAGTATTCAAGAATTCGGCGCCAGCGCGAGTCTTCCTTAGCACTGCCACGATGACACTCGTCAATAACGATAAGGTCGAAGAAATCAGGAGTGAAGGCGCGGAAGGGTTCCTCATTTTCATCTCCAGCCAACTGCTGGTAGAGCGAAAGATAGAGTTCATAGGAGCTGTCAAGCTTCTTGCCTTCGATTTTCGTCATTACCTTTGCAAAAGGCTTAAAGTCTTGCTGCATGGTTTGATCGACCAGAATATTTCGGTCAGCAAGGAACAGAATCTTCTTTTTTCTGCCAGACTTCCACAGGCGATGGATAATTTGAAACGCAGTATAGGTCTTGCCTGTGCCGGTAGCCATCACCAGAAGGAGGCGGTTCTGTCCACGCGCAATTGCATCGATCGTCCTGTTAATGGCGATTCGTTGATAATAGCGAGGAGTCTTATCGCCGGGCTGGAAGTAATAAGGCTCGGTGATCAGCTGCTCTTGTTCGGGTGTCATGGCGGTATCGTCCTTATAACGCGCCCACAGTTCTTCCGGGGAAGGGAACTCATCGAGCTTCAACTCGCGCTCAGTACCGCGCTTCATGTCATGCTCTAAGAAGCCGTCGCCATTGGAGCTATAAACGAACGGTACATCGAGGCACTCGGCATATTCGATGCCTTGCTGCATACCCGCTCCGAGACTGTGACGATTATCTTTTGCTTCAACGATCGCCAGCGGGAGGTTGGGCTTGTAGTAGAGCAAGTAGTTAGTCCGTTTTCTTCTGCCGCGCGCAGTAACATTTCCACGAACGATGACGCGGCCATCCGTGAAGTTGTATTCCATACGGATCTGACGCTGCCTATCCCAGCCTGCGCCTTCAATTGCAGGAGTGATGAATTGCAGCTTAATATCCTCTTCAGTCATTTCGTGCTTTCTCATCAGATCACTCATGGATGTTCCTCCTTGTATAACTTCCCATAACTTCGAATTATCGGAAGTTGCCGCTATAACAAAAACCCAACCACATACTCAGTCGGGATACGAACGTATAGATGGATACAACAATCCACGTTATCATTATAGCAAGAAAAGCCGAATTCTGCAATCATCGCTGGTGTTTCGTAGAGTTGAATTATTGCATTTTCTCAGAATTTCTATCATTTGCACCCAAAACAAAACGAAAGGGCTATCGACAAAACGAAAGCCCTAATGTCAAAACGAAAGCCAAGCAATCGTTTTGTTATGCACCCACCGAGAAAAGTGGGTGCGTTTTTTTCTATGTGGTTTTTGGGTGTTTATTATGTCGGCGGTAGCGGCGAAGGAAGCACGCCTGTATTATTCATATTCCCGGGTGCATTTGCCGTTTCGCATTAGGATTCTGCAAGAACATAAAGAAAAGGACTGAAACCTTGTATCAAAGTTTCAGTCCTTTTATGTGGAATGACTCAAGAAATGATACAATCCACGGCTTTCATTGTGCATTAGGGCTTTCGTTTTACATTGGGTGCATTTGGGTGCAAACTGGGTGCAGCCGGGTGCAAAACTGGCTCGGTGGGTGCAACGGTGAGCTTTTGTTATATTATTTGCTGTCGACAGACAACAATATATCCACATTTCCTTTAATCTTCTTCCAAGCTGTTTTTGCGAGCCAAATCAAGAAGGGCAATGGTACAGCAGAAATTACACCACTAGCATAACCTGCAAAAGACATCACAGATTCATTCTGTATTCCGCAAAACTCCGCAAGACTAGACAATAAAGTCATGGCAAATTGTGCCGACCACGGTATCAAAACTAGAACGGAAAGAATGACTATTACAGCCGCTACCATTATTCCCAAAGCTGCCAATACGAATGCAATTCCCCAAACGATGAGGCGATCACGTTTTTTCTTTCTTTGCACATCGTCATAAAACTGCTGAAGGGTATCTACTCGATGTTCATATTCGGATAAACGCCGTTTTGTGTCTGCTTGTGTCTGTTCACCTTGTGCGATAATTCGGTCTTGTGTGGCTTTATCTGCCTTGAGCCCCGCAATCTCTTTCAGGCTTTCTGTATGCTGGCGCTCGAATTCCTTTTTCAGATCTGCAATCAATTGTTCATTTGCTTCTCTTTGATTGTCTTTTTCCGCCTGGCTACGCGACAGTTCATCCCTCAACTCGCCAATTTCCACTTGAGATTGTTGTGCATCATTGGCGATACGTTCATTTTCTGCTTCTAACTTCTCGATTTCTTCTCGTATTGCATCGTCAACAATAGCAGCTTGTTCTTCTTCGGTTTCCTGTTCTGCAAATTTCTGCTGAATTAGCTGGTTGCAAAGAACTCGTTTGGCAAAATCTGGTCGTTCACTATAATATGCAACTCTGCCCATTATCTGCTGAACTTGCTCATTATTCAGTTGGTTCGAACCAAATCCAATGTGAGCTGACGCAAATAAACCGAGAAATGCTTCAAAATAATCCTCGTCAGGAGTGGAAAGACAAAAAATCTGAAGAAGCTGAGAAGGTAGCACGACCATATCAGTTTCAGTTTTGCACTCATGATCATAACGCTGTAGACGAACAAGACTCCAGTCAGTAGATAGTAAAAATGTCCCTGCTTCCAACGCGGAAGTAGCGTTTCTACGCTGTTGCGCGATAATGCGTGTCAAGCATTCTGCATCATGTTCTACTGCGTTTTCCGACTTTTCGTCATTCGCAGAAAACACACCAAATGAGCGTACCTTATTCCGCATACGGCAAAGACATTCTTCATCCAGCTCTGTCTCTGGTTCTACTTCGACCCCAAGTCCATCAAGCAATGCAAGAAGATCAGCAAATTGGAAATTAAAGTCCTGCGCGGTTATTCCTGTCTGAGCTCTTGCTTTCCAAAAGGTACTTATGTAGTTTTCATCAGTACGGCTATTGTATCCAATCGATGCAAAAGATACTGGGACTGGGTACTTTTCTATCACTTTCGCATCATATGAAATCCTTCGATTCAGCTCGTCAACCGTACACTGAAATACTTTGAGCTTCATTTGTGCAGCTTGACAGAATGAGTGCAATTGCTTAATTGAATGAAAGCGTTGTTCGCCTTGGAGATTCAGCAAGCGATAGAGAATGGAAGTATCCAAGTATACGACAATCCCTTGAAAAGAACTCAACAATGCGTCTATGGTAGGGGCATCAATGACCATAGAAATGTATTGAATAGCTTTTCGTAATTGAATTAATAGGTAAGCCTCCTGCTCCACAGTCTTATCTTTAGAAAAGATGCTAACAAGAAAATGGCTGAACTCTTGCTTAGACAAACCCGTGACAACGCAGTTTTCTTGAGATTCTACAATCAGATTTGCAACATCGTCAAGCTTCTCCGTATTTTGCGCTTTAATTCCGTTGATAAAATCATAACAACCTGCCCCGTGTGTAATAAAGAACCGGGCAACGAACTTGACAATAATTCTCCTAACAGAAGTTGCTTCCACGTCATTCAAATGACGATCCAGAATAGTCTCAAGTTGTTGGATCCACAAAGACAAGGCTTTTTGCTCAATAGCTTCATTACCTATAATCTGCTGCGTTATGGTTTCCAAAGACGCTGGTGACAACATCAGAGCAGAATCCCGCTCGATTAATCGACCGTCCAAAAGCATGTTTTTGACATGTCCAGCCAACTTGCTATCAGCTATCGTTATGTGAAAAACCTCTTGAATATCGGCACTGAGAGAGTCCCTGGTAACAGTTCTTTTAAGAGTATGAACAGTATCAAGGATTGCACTTTCTTCACCACTGCGAGCTATATCGTTCGCCAACATATGTGACAATTGCATATTCACATCAATTTGCATTCGTATATCTCCTTTCACTCGCTGTAAAGGCTATTAGCTTGAACCAATTAACAAGTAAGGTGGTTTATCATATGGAATACGAACTTTTGTCATATATAGTCTGAATCATATGAGCATAACTAATTATTATGAATTGTACCACAATTCGGCATATATCGCAAGAATGTTCAGCCAATCAACAATACCACCGATTTTTCATCGGTGGCAGAATATTTTTATGTTGACAGTCAAATTATCCTTCGATGTAAACGCCCTCGCATCCACAGCTGATCAGCTGACCGCCGTAGGCCGGGCATCGCTCTGCATCGCAGCCCCAATGGTGCAGATGCCCAAAGAGGGCGTTACAGTCATGGCACCGGGTCGTATCAGGCATTCCTTCGTCGAAGTCCCCGGGAGCACCAACCTTGATGCGGTCGTAAACCTTGCCATTCGCATGGAGCTTTGGGATTGTGCATCCTTTGGCTTTCATCATGTCCTTGCCACAAATCTTGCAAACCGCGCCCATCAGTGCACCTCCTCACTTCTCGAAAAGTTCTTCTCTGCTGCCATCTTCGTAAATGTAGTTGTGTCTGAGCCAGCCATTATTCTGCACTGTGGTCAGGTGGAAGCGAGGATCGCCGTCATTCTTTTCATGCTCGATGATGACCGTCTCGCCCTCGTCGTTGGTGCCGCCGCAGGGCAGATCCTTTCCTGCAATCAGCGTCTGGAGTTCCTTGTAAGTCATGTTCTGCACCCCTTTCTGCGCTGTCGCTGGTGTCCAGCGTATGACCATATACGCTCTGAATGGAGCAGAAGTCAAGTTATATTCGTGACACCAACCGAAGCAAGAAATTCCTTCAGCGGTATGACCTTGCCATACTCATCGATCACTACAAGTTCATCAGTTTCCTTGAACCCGGCTTCCGCAGTTTCCTCACGATGCCAGATTATCCGGGAGCTGGTGATGGTGCAAAGGCGCACCTCTGGATCGTAGCCAATCTGCTCACTCAGCTTGCTGCACATCGGCGCTACAGCATCCTCCAAATCGTCGGTCAGCTGGAGATCGTCCTTCAGTTCGGGCGGCAGTGAAGCATCCAGATAGCTGTGAAGTGTTCTGCGGATGCGTTCGATGTAATTGAGGATCGCTTCAGCACGATCATGCTCCGTTCTCCTGCAGATGTAGTATGTAGTGGACATGGGATCACCTCGTTCAAAGTTGTCGCTGAGGACAGCGCATGACTATATACGCTCTGAATGGTTCCGAAGTCAAGCATCCTTCTTTGATGCGTTTTCTAACAGAAAATCGTATAGAGCATTTACTTCCGTCAAATCTACAGAGACTTTCTGCCCATTCTCTTCCCAGGAAACAATATGATCGGTGCCTTCATACAGCCACCAGCCGATATAGTCATATTTATCATCCATTGCTTCCTTCAACACTTCCAACAGAGCTTGGAGGTGAAGATTTCCAAAGTCTAGACTAGGGCGAAAGGAGCCAAATTCCCTGCATACGGAATCCAAGCGTTCCATCAGTTCTTTATTTTTTTGATCTTACTGATCGCATCCACAAAGGTTTCTCTTGTCAGCATAGTCCATCCGCCTCCAGCGCCGTGAAATCGTTGAACATGATCTGCAGCCGATCAATCTTCTTTTCTGTGTGGTAATGCCCACAGTACCATTTCCTGTACTCCAGCCGATCCTCAATACTTCCCAGCCACTCCTCGGTGCTCTTGTCCACCTTGGACTGATCGATGCCCGGAAAGAAAACCTCCACCGGCTCATACTTCAGCGGCGTTGTATGTGAGAGCACAATATCGATTTGCCAGTTCAGCAGATCCAGAGCCTTCTCCACCCGGGCCTTAATCGCCGGAGAAGGCTGTTCATCAGCCCACCAGCTTTGTCCTTCGATGCGCCGTGCCTTGTCAATGCTGTAGGCGCCGCCAATGGCAATAGCTTTTCTGCCATTCAGATCGTACACCTCGCCGTCCTTGGCAAACAGGATATTCGGATACCTTTCTTCCGCATAAACATTGCCGCCATGCCATTCCTGCTCATCGTAGTACGGCAGGCTTTCAGGCCGGCGTTCGTGGTTGCCGTGGATGCACAGGAGCGTAATGGGCAGTTTGGCAAGGTACTCCTTGCGGAGTATATCAAGCGCGCCGGCATGGAAGTTGATGCCTGCATCGCCAAGGATGATCAGAATATCATCGCGGCTGGTCTGCATCTTACCGCAGAATGACCCGATGCGATCAAACCGTCCGTGCGTGTCACCAGTCAGGTATATCATTTCTTCCTCCGATCCAGCCCGAGGACTCTGCGTGAAACGGCAAAGCCCGCAACAGCATCTTCTTCTCGCACATCGACACCCATAGCCAGCATCGCGTTCTTGGCCTCCAGCATTTCTTTTCGTGTCAGCTCCTTAGCACAGGCAGGCACGCTGTTGATGTAGCAGGTATCGGGACACAGATCGATGCGGTTGTTCCAGACTACATTGCTGTCCACATTGGGATCAATGTCCCAGCATACGGCGCCGAACTCAATGAAAGCCCGGGCAAAGTTCTCATATTTTCGAAGATGCACAAATACACCGCCCTGATCCAGAAGCGGTTTGCAGTCATATATGCGTTCTTCTCTTTCTTCATAGGTAAGCCGCAGGGTAAAGTCAGGATTTGCTTTCACGCCAGTCAGCCGTTTTGTTCCTCCTGCGAAATACTCAGCAGCCAGCCGATCAAATCCCTTTGACAGGTAGTAATCAACGGTTCCCTTCATCGCGTCAGGCAGCTTGCTGAAATACACATCTCTGCCTTTTATGACGAAGGCAACCTCATCTGCAAAGTTCAGTTCCATTCGCCGCATTACTTCCGGCGGCAGAAGCAAAGTTCCATCCTGCTGGATTACAGCAGTTTCGATTATTTCCATATTCCCTCCGATCAGTACAGCGTCCACCAGTAATCAAATGCTCGGCGGTAGCTATTTCCCTTGCTGGGAAGATCCATGTATTTTCTAACCCGGGCACTGGATGCTTTCTTGCACCAACGCTGACGGTTGCTGTTCTTGGGGTACTTGATGTAGACACCGGTCGGCACATGCTGTCCGTCCATATAAGACCAGCTGGTATAACCGGCATGCGGCACATAGCTGCTGGTTACGATGCGGTACAGACGGTTGAATTTGTGCTTGCCCATCATGCGCCTGTATGCACGCCCTGTGCGGCGCTTAGGCTGCGGCAGAAGCAACTCAGCCCTCTGCTGCTCGGAGATTTCGATCTGCCTGTTTAGCTCTGCTGCGGTCATAAGCCCTCTTGTTCGGTATCACCCGCGTAACGGGTACCACGCCATTCCACGAACCGCGCTGTTTGTCATGATGCTCTTTCTGAGCACGTTTGCTCTGTTTCTCCAATGGTATGTGCTTCATTGGGCTTACACCTCTTTTCTCGGAGCACCCTTGCTCCGTCATTCATTTTCGCTATAAAGGTATCGCAGAATTCCGAATACCCAGGATAACCGCACAGGATCATCTTGCGATCCAGTTCAGACAGCGCTGAGAGAAATCTATCCCGATCACGCTTTCTGACCTTGCAGAAGATGATGACATACGGCTGATCGGGATGCTGGAATTCATTCCCGAAACGAACGGTCACCTTATGCTGGATGAACAGCTGATCTGCATAATATTCCGGCACGTCAATGAATGCGTAATAGTCATATAGTAATGAAAATCGTTCTAGTGTAAAATAGTTCTTCATCCAGTCCTCCGCGGTAAAAACCGCTTGTCATAAGGCGTTTCAGAGAATATAATATAAGGACACGACAATGCAAAGGAGGCGAAAGCCATGCATCAGAAGCCTTTTCCGGTAATCGACATGGTCGAAACCGGCAAGAACATCATGCGTCTGCGCGAAGAACGCGGTATGACTGTTCGGGATCTGCAAGCCTACTTCGGCTTTGAAGAACCCCAGGCAATCTACAAGTGGCAGCGAGGAAAGAGCCTGCCCACTGTTGACAACCTGTACGCTCTGGGCGCTTTGCTGGATGTACCTATGGAGGATATCCTGGTACCCGCAAACGCAAAATCGAATATTATCATGCTTGAGCAGCAGGATGAGCCCTGCTGCTCGAATAATTTTTGGTTCGGCTGCTTTGGACACGGCAGGAATCGGCGAACACTTCAACCATTTTTGCTGATGCGGTGCGCTTAAGGAATCTCCCGAAGAAGATTCTCGCCGCACAAGGCATCAGACCGTTTGCCCGAAGGCATCATGTCACATTACATGTAGGCGGTAATCAGCCGCGATCAGAAGATGGAGACGTGTGGTTGGGCGTTCGATTGCTCGTATTGGCAAGATGGCGGATAGGCCGTTTTGCGTGCAGTGATGAGTGAGATGCTTTCTGCCTGACGCTCAGAATGGAGTTCTTGCATGAGCATTGTTTCATCAATACTTGGATTGTGCAGCGTTATAGTTCATCTGCACCTGAACCGATATCCATGCTGCACCTATCCTGCCGCTTCCAAAGCAGCCGAGACCGATGGCAAGTGTTATTCCTTGCTCTGTGCCTCAGCGTAAGCTCCGAAGATCTCTGCAAAACTGTCGTTCACATCAAACGGCGCTTCGTAGGCAACCTCGGAGTTGACCAGGCAGCGATCCAGTTCCGAAGAGACAGCATCGGCTTTGCGATTCATTTCAGCAGCAAAGTTTCGGACAACCTTGCGGTCAAAGTTGATGGTGGTCACACGCCTCACATCGCAGCGGTAAGTCACCTGATTGCCTTCCTGATTGAAGCGATAGCCGGTACCGCCGCCGTTGATGACCACTTCAGAGCTCCGCACATCGGACATGCGCTTGAGCACACGTGCGATTTCCTGCCGCTTGGCATTCAGACCAACTTCGCTGTCCATGTCGATGGGCAGAGCGTTCTTGGCGGCATGAATGGCCTTGCTCAGCACTTCGCGCTGCTCCATCAGATACATCAGGAATCTGACGATTTCTGTGATCTTGTCGGCAAATTCGGTGGGCGGCGTGTCGATCACAGTTTCATTTTCGGCGCCGTCAAAAACCTTCTTGCGGAGGTAGGTGTTTTCGACCTTGGTGATGTTGCCATCACGACCGAGGATGCTCTGGGCTTCATCCATCAGGGAACCCAGCTTATTCTGATAACGGAATGCTTCTTTCAGATTCATTGCGTTCACTCCTTTGTTTCTTCTTCATAGACTCATTTTATCGCTAGTGAGAGCAATTGTCATTGAACCGTTGGTTTAGTGATAACGAGTGCGGTATGCCTCAGCACACTTTTCTCTGTTGTGGATCAGCATGGACAGCGTCTCATCCTGCAGATCTCTTTTGCCGGAGCGAAACAGAACAACCAGATAATCGGCATCGCGGTATTTGTCAATGACAGGCTGAGCCAGCTTCTTGTCCTCATCGCTGCGCAGCCAAACAATTACATGCTTCCGGGAATCGTTCATCTCGATTTTCATCAGGTTCGACCTACTTCCATTTACAGCAGTCTGTGATCGGTCAAGCCAGCTATGGTGTCTCGCAGATGCTTGATTATTTCTCGCAGATGAGTGTTCTCAATCACCAGCATAGCCATTGCGGTGGCGACCGTATCGCTGGCACCAGATGATTCGTCTTCTGAAGCAGTGGCGGCTGCTGGCTCGATCTCCTGCGAGGGTTCCTCAGCGTGCTTCTCTATCAATGCATCCAGATCGCCATCAACTGGCTCCTCCGTTTCAATGACAGTCCCGCCTTCCATTTCCCTGCACCAACGGTATAAGGTACAATGGGAGATTTTCAGTTCTTTGCAGGCTTTTGTGATGCCTGCTTTTTTCATGAGTTCAATGGCATTCCTCCTGAACTCTTCCGTATACTTGCTCATATTCATCCTTTCTGTTCAGCCATCGCCAAACAGTTCGTCCAGCCAGCCACTTAGTTCGATGCCGCCGTCGTAGCTCTCCAGATCATTTATCATCTCTTTTTCCGAATCAAAACGCTTCTCAATGACATACATCCGATTGAAATGGAACGGATGCCGGTATTCCAGAACATGCGGATAGCCCCATATCTGCTCACCGGGCGATTGGATCATAGCGGCATCCTCATCAGTATCGTATTTCAGATTCTTCATACGCGCTCGGACGCAGCGGAGGAATTTATCCTTGCTGCCGATCCACAGGTGAACGCTTTCCAGGCGATCCCACCAGACGAAGTACGGATACCCCCAGATGTTGGTATGCTCGTACATTCCGGCATCCCGTACTTTCTGTTTAACCCCATATACTTTGACTGGAGAAAAACTCATCTCTTCCGGCTTGTGTTTTTTATCCCGATGCAGCGCATTTCGGAAAGCGGCGATATCTTCGATTGTGCCGAAGTAGGGCTTCCAGTTGGTGCAGAACCCGGGTGTAGCATAATCCAGCAGTTCAACACTAAACACATCGCGCTTGGGCATTAGAAGCGGCTGAGTAACCATGTCGTCAAGGGTAGTATCAGCAGTCTTTCGGATGAACTCTTCTGCCTGCGTAGGATCGACGGAAGTGGTGTCTGCCTGTACGATCCTGCGAAGGAATATAGCGATAGCTTCTTCTATGTCATAGCCGAGAGCATGAATGACCGCAGTCGCTTTCTCAAGCAAACCATCCTCACTGACGGGAATTTCGAGATAATCTGGAACACCGTCCGCCATTTTCTTGAATCCATCGAATGCCATTTCTCACACTCCTTCCTCAGAGTAGAATTCCTGCATATCATCAAGCCGCAGACAACCCAGCCTGCCGTCAGCACCCCAGGCACAGCCGCAGTCAATGCCGATCTTGTCTCTGCCGTGCCATATACGCATTGGGAAATCAGGCAGATAATGATGCGTAGGCGTATGACCGAAGATGACCATTTTCCCTTCGATCAGCGGAGTATTTCTGCCGAGTCGAGTCCACACCGCATGCTCTTGCGCAGTCCTGCTTCGTGAAGATGCAGAAAAGGTGCTCATCGGTGCTCCATGCACCAGTACATATTCTGTTCCGTTCACAGACACCTCGGTTTCGACCGGAAGTGTGCGAATGTACTCCAGAACCTCAGCACGATACGCATGTGTGCAGTGCTTGAAGTGTTCATGGGTAAACTTGCCGCCGTTTCTGTACCAGATCCACATAGCGTCCGCATCATCGGGTTTGGTCAGAGCTTCAAGCATCATGTACTCATGGTTGCCCAGCAGGAGCGTGATGTTTTCTCTTTTCATTGTGTCACGCAGTACGCGCAGGTCGTCCGGGCCGCGGTCGATCACATCTCCGAGGACGTACAGGTGATCATCCTTCTGTAGATGTATTTGCTTGAGGATGTTCCGGTACCGATTCTCGCAGCCATGAATATCAGACATTACATAGATCATCCGCGTCACCTCCAGTATCCGCATCCTCTGGTATTGGCATCTGGCGGAAGATTCGGTTGTTTTCGATCATCTCATCAAGCGTTACTGGCTGATATCCGTTTACTTCAACGCAGGAATTGAGCAGCTGCGGCTTGAGTCCGTATCTGAGACACGGGTCGTTCTCGCGGTTTCCGTGCAGATGTCCGTACACCATATAGCTGCCTCTGCGGATATTGGGCCATGTCAGCATGGGATAGTGACAGAGGACAACCTTGCGGTTCCTGTCGATCAATTCCATCATGCTCACATGCGTAGTCAGATGCTTGGACGCACCTTCGCGCCAGATCCAGTTAGCATCATGGTTTCCGAGGATGAGAATCTTGTGACCCTTGAGCCGTGAAAGATATTCTGATGGATCTTTCCGCATGCGAAACATCATGTCACCAAGAATGAATACCGTATCACTGTTGGTCACGCGCCCGTTCCAGTTGCTGATGATTGTCTCATCCATTTCATCTACGTTTGCAAAGGGGCGATCACACAGGCGGATGATTGCTTCATGCCCCAGATGCGGGTCGCCAATATAGAAATTCATGGTTCCTCCTTGCTGCGCCGCATTTCTTCCTCGACCCGTTCAAGCTCTCCCGGCGGATAGAGGAGAGAGAAACGGCGCTTGTAATCTTTCCAGCCGAACATCAGCAGGTCAGGCTTCCCGTCTGCTGTTATCTGTATCGGGCTGTGTCCCTCGTCGATCAGATCGAGCACGGATTCCAGATCCTGCTCAACCTGCTCCCGGGTAACAGTAAGCAATTCACTTACTCCAAGCAATTCTTTCAGTTCTTCGTGTGTCATACGTAATCACCATCTTCCGCATCATCAGCAGGATCGTACTTTGGCATTTCTGCCCAGCGCACAACATCAGCCTGAGTGATGTGGAAGCCGCCGTTCACGCACCAGTCCGTTCCCTTAGACCAATAGCCCTCATACACAGTCTGCATGGGAGCATCCCCGGGAAGGTACAGAAGAAGCGGTTCAAAGCGCTTGGGCATCTTTCTGCTTGGGTCATACCACTTCATCACCGTACCTCCGAGTGCATTTGTATTTGATGGTATCTCCCAGCAGACAGCACATCCTTCGCAGCGCATCATTGTCCCAGCTGTTCAAGGCCTGCTGACGCTCCTCATCGGTCAGATCAGAGAAGCTGACAGCCTGCCACTTGCCGTCTCGCGGCACACGGAAATACGCACCATCCCGCTCATCGTCAACAGCAGAAACTCCGTCTTTCAGGAAACCTTCCGGATCAAATCTGTCTGCGTCTATAGGCATATAGGTCATCCGGATTTCGCTCAAACGGTAATACGTAAGCGCACGGACTTCGCTTGTGATCCCGGAAGTATCTTCGATAAACTCAGCAAAGCCCAGCAGCGCATTTCCATCTGACATAGGGATCGCCTCACGCAAAACGCCAAGCCGCGCACGGGTTTCCTCGAACAGCGATTCATCCGAATAGCATTGTTTCTGCTCATAAGGCGTATAGCCGTGCCTGTATATCCAGTATCGATAGATTCTGTTTGGGTTCTCCCGTATGAAGTCAGCAAGGCTCTCATAGCTGACGGGAGCAGTAAACGGATCTGCCATATCACTCGTCCTTTCCGTACTTCTCATCATACCAGTCGCTTTTGCGCTTGGTCTCGCTTCGGATTTCCGATACATCATAGGCAGAATACTTCTCTGCCGCATCCACGAAGTCAAGGATCAGAGGACCGCTGACCGCATGCTTATATCCTTCATACAGCTTCAGTCCATGATCTCCTGTGTCCAGCCGTATGGGTTCGTCATAGGAAATGTAGAGAGTATCATACTTGAGCCGGTGATTGAAGGTGTAATCAGGCACATACAGCATGTGCTTTACGCCGGCGGCAGAAATGAAGCCATGCCGCTTGTACAGATAACCGTAGACGAAATACTCCGGGAGATCGGAAGCGTAGATCTTGGTTTTGTACTGCCCGTCTGAAAACAGATGCCCGTCAGGATCGGTCTCTGCTCTCAGCGGATTGTGGCGAATCCGGCTCTCCACGTACAGTGTAGAGACAATGCGTACCTTGCTCGTTTTTCGATTGCGCTCAAGATCAAGCATCGTGTAAACCGCTTCTGCTGTTTCGACCGTATAGACGCCGCTGTCACAGTCGATACTGCAGCTTGACACTGCAGTGGATTTGTGTCTGACAGAGATAGTGTTGCTGTACATGATCGTCAGCGGTTCCCCAACAATAACCGAAGGAATGAAGCAAACGAACCCCCTCATATCATCAAAATACATATTTTTGACTGGATCGGCGTATGGTAGCTTCCGCACAGCATCCAGAATTCGCATGTTCATGCATATCACCTCGCAGCGGAGAATCTGACCGTACTGATACGGGCAGAATTTGTGCGTCAACTATAGCACACACAACTCCAAAAATCTCGATTTTGATGAAATCGTAGGCATAACTGCCAAAATCATAAGAATAACCACCCTGTGCAGAGGATCATCAACCAGCGGTAAAAGGCAAAACCGATGGTTAATTCCATTTGCGGGGAGGTCTGTTTATACTGTTGTTAGCGGCGCCGTGCCAGATGTCGTGCTTCTCGGAGCACCTGTTTCAGTGATCTCGCGCTATCAATGATCACGCGCTTTTCATACTCGCTGCAGTCTTCAATGATGGCTGACAGCTCAGCCCCGGCAGCCGCTATGTTCTGCTCAAGATATTCGGCAAGCAGTACATCCATTGTTACCTTCAGCGCATTTGCCACATCAATGAGCGTTTCAAGACTGGGACCTTTCTGACCGTTCTCCACCAGCGAGATGTAGGTCGGTGACTTGTCCACCATTTCAGCCAGAGTCATCTGAGACAGATGCTGCTGCTTGCGGAGCAGACGGATGCGCTTGCCGATGGTTTGATAATTGAGATACATGGGAATCCCTCCTATAAATTTTTACATCTACATTATCAAGCGTAGTTTATATTAACGTCTTCTCTTTATATAAATTTTCATCGCTAAAGGGTAGAATAATAACCGAATATAGTCTCTGGACTATATTATAAGCTCCAGAAGGTGTGGTGAGAGAATGAGCAATGAAGCCTTGCAGCGCGAGTATGAGCAGATCGGCGCAAGAATTCGCAATGCGCGTATAGAGCGCAAGATGAGTCAGGCAGAGCTTGCAGCGAAGGCCAATATTTCTCTCCCGCATATCAGTTCCATTGAACTTGGCAAAACAAAGATGCTTCTGAGCACCTTTACCAGGGTGATTGAAGCCCTGCAGGTTTCGGCAGATTCAATCCTCAGAGCGAACGTGCCGACTGTTACCAGCATGTATGCCAGCGAGATTGCAGAACTGTTTGAGGACTGCACACCATCGGAACTGGAATCGCTGAAATCCATCATCAAGAACCTCAAAACGACCATGAGGAACAATCAGAATAATCAGTAATCGCAGAGGCGGATCGTCATGATTCGCTTCTTTTTTTGTAAAATTGAGCATTCGATTAACCAGAGGTAATCCGCTTTACCTCTGGTTTGTTCCATTTATCACCGTACACTTTTATAGTATTCGCATACTATTGCATCGGCGGAGGTAAGTATGCAGGAACACAATGAACACCAGCCGGATACAGCAATCACACTGCCGGCAAACCAGACATCCATGTGGGACGCCATCCGTTACGGCGGTACTGCGCAGCAGATTAGTCCCTTTGCCAAAGATCCCTGGGAGGAAGCCCGCCGCCGCATGCTGGCACGGCACAAGCTGTGGCTGGAAAGCCTGCAGCATGAATATCCCAGCCCGTATGCTCACTATAAGATTGGCGTCTACATCCGCTATTTCAACCAGACCAAGTATGATGACTACCTTCTGTTCCACAAACAGGAGTTTATCGACACCATCGGCCTGTGCCCGAACTGGACGCTGGTGGATTTCTATGTTGACGAAGGACAGAGTGCTCCCTTCATGGAGAATGCCAAGGAATGGTCCCGGCTTCTGCAGGACTGTCTGGACGGCAAGATCGATCTGATCATCACACAGAAAGTGAGCAATGTGACGCGAAATCCGGCAGAGATCACGCTTGTCGCACGTCTCCTGGCAACACAGAAAAAGCCCATTGGCATTTACTTCGTCAATGAGGACATCTTCACGCTGGCTTCGTATTATCAGGAAGACATGCGGGAAAAGAAATTCTTCCCTTCTCCTGACTGGCAGATGCTGCCGGATGACCCAGAAGAACGGAGGGAGCTGCTTGAGTAATCGCAGGTACACCAATGCCGAACAGAAAGAACGTATTCGGCAGCGCGTCCGAGTGCAGATTGACGAGGACAATTACCGATTCTTCCCCGAAAGAAAAGATCCTGATTATTACGACAATGATGTGAGCCAGCGCGTAGGCGTCTATGCGCGCGTATCCACTGATGATCCCCGGCAGACAACCTCTTACGAGCTTCAGAAGAGATACTACGAGGATTTTGTTGTCCGGCACCCCAAGTGGACGCTGGTAGACATCTACGCCGATGAGGGCATCAGCGGCACTTCCACCAAGCATCGTGATGAATTCAACCGCATGATTGCTGAGTGCAAGGCCGGCAAGATCGACTTGATCATCACTAAGAGCGTATCCCGCTTTGCCCGTAATGTGGTTGACTTTCTGGGCATGGTGCGCATGCTGTCAGAACGCAATCCGCCCATCGGTGTGTTCTTCGAGGCAGAGAATACTTTCTCACTCAATGAAACCTCCAATATGGCGCTGTCCTTCCAGGCCACAATGGCGGAAGAGGAATCCCGTAATAAGAGCCGAAGCATGGAAACTTCCCTGCGTATGCGTCTGGATCATGGTCTTCCGCTGACGCCCAAGCTGCTGGGATTCACACATAACAGTGAAGGGAAACTCATCCCGAACCCGGATACGAAGCACATTCCCAAGCTGATGTTCTTTATGTACCTGTACGGTTATTCGACTCAGCAGATCGCGGATGCACTGACTGCTCTTGAGAAGAAAACCTATCTGGGCAATGTGAAGTGGACGGCATCCGGCGTTGCGGCTTCCATGCGCAATGAGCGGTACTGCGGTGATGTGTATACGCGAAAGACCTTCACCAAAGATGTCCTGTCCCACAAGTCCGTCAAGAACCGCGGCGAACGTCCTATCAGCCACTATTACGATGAGCATGAAGGGATCATATCTCGGGATGATTTCATTGCGGTACAGCACATGCTGAAGAATTCCAAATACGGCAATAAATCAATTCTGCCTGAACTTCGCGTCATAACGGAAGGGCTGCTGAAGGGCTACGTGATCATCAATCCGCGCTGGAGCGGCTTTCGGGAACCTGAATATCTCCACGCATCGGCAAGTGCGTATAAGCCCGGCGAGAATCAGAAGCAGCAAGCTGGTGACTTGCAGTTTGAAGTGGAAGCCGGCGACTTTGACATGCGCGGATTCGAAGTGGCGCATTCAGACCTTTTCAATGTTCAGCAGACTCCGCATGTTACGTTTTATGATGACTCGATCAAGTTTGGTATTGAGTGCATCCGCCGCATGAAGTCTGATTTCTATGTTGAACTCTTGATACACCCTGCACAGCGCAAGTTTGCTGTTCGTGCATCGAATAAGCAGAACAAAAATGCCGTCATTTGGGCAAAAACCAAGGATGGCCGTACGGCAGCACGCTCCATTGCATGTACTGCATTTGTCGATACCATTTATTCTCTATTCGGCTGGAATCGCGATCACAAGTACAGAATGTACAGCACGCTCATTTCAAACGGTGACGAAGAGGTGTTCATCTTCAACGCGGACGAAGCTGCAGCGTACATTCAGACAGAGAGAATTCCTGAGCAGGACGGCTCTCAGGCATTCATAGAGCCTGTTGCAAGAACTTCTGCACATGTGATGGGCATCCCGGCATGCTATACCGATTCATTCGGCAACGATTTCTATGTAGAGCAGACATATTCCGCATTGGCGAACCAAACCCGTGAGCAGTGGCAGATTCGAGTAGAAGGTCAGCTGTGCAACACAGGCATGCAGCTGAACGTGACAGATTACGATACGCTGCGGACGTTCATCATGCAGGAATTGGGCGATTGGTGCCCGCAGGAGGATGTACAATATGAACAGCAATGATTCCTGGAACAGAAGCATGCCAGGTTATGCCCCGGTCACGCTCGAACAGGAGGAGGATGCACAGAGTGATACTGAAGAAATGCTGACGGTTGTACCCGTTGGCGATGAGCAGATTGAAGAAGATGATTCCTTCAGTCTGGATAAGTTTCAGGTTGTTCGCCGTGAATTCTTTTCTCACATCAGCGAACCGTCCATCACCTTCAACAACTACAAGATCGGTCTGAACTCTGCATGCATCAAGCGCCTGCCGCAGATCGATTACATTCAGTTTCTGGTCAACCGCCAGACGAGGAAGCTGGCTATCCGGCCATGTCTCGAATCGGATCTGCATTCTTTTCAGTGGTGTACCAACAGTGGCGGCAAACGCAAGCCGCGTCAGGTGACGGGCAAGATCTTCTTCATGAAGCTGTTCGATATGATGGGCTGGAATCCAAACTACCGATACAAAATTCTGGGTAAGCTCATCCGGGCTAATGGCGAGTATCTCTTTGTATTCGATCTCACCTCCACAGAGGTGTACCAGCGGATCGTTAAGGAAGGCGCAAAGCCCAAGATGAGCCGCACGCCTGTATTCCCAGCGGAGTGGCAGGATCAGTTTGGCGTTCCCTTTGAGGAACATCGCAAGTCTCTCCAGATCAATATCTTTGATAACTATGCCGTATACGGCATCAAAGACAAGGAAGCTGAACAGTCCGCCCCTTCGGTCATTCCGGCGCAGACAGAGCAGCCGAGGCTTCCCGCTGAAACTCGTTCAGGAGGTACAGATTCATGGCAGAACAGGTAAATACTCCAAACACCATCAGCATGGCGCTTGACATGAAACGAAACAGAATCCGCATCCATAAGCCTGCAATCCACATGCTGGGTGACCCGACGCTTATCCAGCTGCTGTTCGACCCGGAAGACATGGAGGTTGCTATTGTGTGTCCGGAATCGGAAGTTCCCGGCGGACAGGAAGTACGAATTAACCCTCGCGGACTCAAAAGCAGAAACTGCTTTGAATTCTGCAGCAGCATGTTCCTTAAAAAGCTCCGCGCTGTGCATGGAAATCTGGATGAGAAGTGCTCCTACAGGCTGACAGGTCGCATCATTCCCGAACTGCGTGCTGCACGCTTTCCCATGAGCACAATTCAAAAGATCGAAGGCGATGAAGGAGCCGATGGCAATGGATAAATCCAATCCTCCGCAGCTGACCATTGACCGTGAATTTCGTGACCTGATCCGCCCTTTGATGAAGGATGAATACCGCTACCTTGAATCAAACCTAGTGGCCGATGGCTGCCGTGATCCCATCATTGTGTGGAAGGGCGTCATCGTTGATGGCCATAACCGATACGAAATTTGTACGCGGTTAGGCATTCCTTTCGATGTGCGCGAACGGCACTTTGACAACCGTGAAGAGGCAATCACCTGGATATGCTCCAAGCAGCTGGGCCGCAGAAACATCTCGGATGAAACACGGCGATATCTCATAGGAAAACGGTATGAAGTCGAAAAAGTTATTGCCGCCAAGCTAAACTACAATGGCTGGAATCAATACAGAAAAAGAGAACAGTCAGGAGATCTGCCCTATGAGGTGATCGATCCTGATTCTCAGCAGGAAAAGATACGCACCTCACAGCGCATTGGTGACGAATACCATCTGGCACACGGAACAGTCGAAAAGTACGGAACTTACAGCAAAGCAGTTGATGCGATTGCAAAGAAAGATCCAACAATGCTGCCTCGCATTCTGTCCGGCAGATACAAGATTTCGCATGACAATGTTGTAGCATTGTCCCGTATGCTGCCGTCAGAGGTCAAAAAATTTGGCAGGCAGATGAAAGCCATGAAGAAAAGCAGCGTATATGTGCCCTATGGCGTTGCTCGTACACAGCTGGGACAGGTTGCACCGGAACCGCCAGTCCAAGTCAAGCCTGAGATCAAAAATATGCCCGATTTTGATCCGGACGCTGAGGTCACAGGTCTAACGCTGACTATTCCCTCATGGGCAACATCGCTCAGCCGGACACGCAGCAATACCGATTTGAGCAGTATCTCCCTCAAAGCACGCATGAACCTTGAACATGCGCTGTTCAACCTGCAGGCTACGATAGAAGAATTGCTTCAAGCCATTAAGGAGTGACACATGAATACTGATTACAGCGCATATGTGCCTGACGTGATTTTTGAAAAGATACCGATCAAAAATCTGGTGTCCTGTCAGGATTACCAGCGAAGCCTGTCGGAAGCTCAGATTCTGAAGATTGTCCGGGAATTCGATCTGTATCAGATCAATCTCGTTAAAGTCAGCCGCAGAGACGGTACAAATTTCGTATTTGACGGGCAGCACACCATCGAGGCCGTTGCCCTGAAATCCGGCTCAAGAGAAACCCCTGTCTGGTGCATGATCTTTGATCACCTTTGCTATGAACACGAAGCGCATATTTTTGCAGAGCAGCAGAAGCATCACCGGCCCGTATCTCCCTATGATACATTCAATGCGCATCTCGAATCCGGAAGCGAAAAGCATCTGCTCATCCGTGACCTGGTGTACTCATACAATCTGGAACTTGGGTCAACACAGAAAAGGCATGGCGTGATCTGTGCAATTGCTGCCTTGGAGAACATCTTCGATACCTACGGATATCATGTGCTGGATAAGGTTCTTCGCATCCTTGTCAGCACTTGGGAAGGTGAAATGTATTCCCTAACTGGCAATATGCTCAATGCGGTAGCACGGATGATAGCCGCTTATGGTGATTCACTGAATGAAGAGACTTTCAAGGAGCGCTTGGGGCTTGTTCCCATGAAAACCATTATTCGTACTGCCCGGGAGCGTCGTCCGGGCGCTCTTGGCTATGCAGAAGCAATGCTGCTCTTTTACAACAAGAAGTGCAAGTATCGGCTGTCCATGCGCAAGCTGTACGGAACAGTCAGTGATGAAGATGATCTGGACGATGACGAGGATTCAGATTCCGATGAATGAAAAGAGGTTTTGCCCAAAATGTGGGCATAACCACTTTAACAAAATAAAGCGGCACTCCGGGAGAAAGAAACTCCTGAAGTGCCGCCTTTCATTAGGTGTTATTGAATTGTTTCGCTGTACTTGCCAGATACCCAGCCGATCTGCGCGTTGACCACGATGGCGTGCCAGCCGTTCTCAGTGGTGGCGATCCATTCAAAGGTCGCACCATTCTTCACGGAAGTAATGCGTCCGTACTTGGTGTCGTTACCCACACGGATGTTGACGGAGCCGCTGCCGCACACGATGCGCACCTGCTTGACGGCGGGCTTGACCTCTTCAGACGTTTCGGTTTCAGGCTCAGCGTCGGCCTTGCCTTCGTCGTCATCGGCAACAGCGTCCATCAGCGCCTGATGGGTTTCACTGCCATAGATGCCGTCCTGCTTGACGCCGATTTTGCTCTGGAACTTCCTGAGTGCCTTTTCCGTTTCAGAGCCGAACTCGCCGTCAGCGCCGTACTTGGGCAGACTGTATTCCAGCTGCAGAAGGAATTCCTGCAGGGCCTTTACGTCGGTGCCCTTGCTGCCGTCCTTCAGAGTGCGGGTGCCAAGCGTGTACTCAGTGGTCGCAGTATCAGGCTTCACATAGCTGCCGCCCGTAAAGGTGGCGTCGCCGTAATCCACAAAGGGAAGCTGGAACCAGTGCGTCCACTTGCGGGCGGACACCTTGGTCTTCACACAGCCGTAGCTGAACCCGCGCTCCTCGACAGCATAGCCGTCACCGACATACACACCCACATGGCCATCGGAACGAAGAGCAACGCCCGGGATCTCCGGCAGCGTGTCAATCGTTCCCCAAGCACAGCCCTTGTTCTTGGCATAGGTAAACATGCCGTTGGCGGACTTGTCCGGGCAGCCATTGCCGCCATATTTGCTGGAAAAGGTCTTGTCGGTGCCGATAGCTTCCCTAACGCCAATGCCGCCGCTGGTCCAGTTGTAACCCTTGATCAGACCCACGCAGTCAGCACAGATCTTCTTGTTGGCAATGTCCTGCTTGTAGCGGGCAGTACGGCTATCCTTGTAGTGGGACGGGTACTGCTTTGCCTTGCGGGAGCGCAGGGACTCGCTGCACTTGTAGACTACCGTGCCGTACCAGTACGGCTGACCCAGCATGGACAGGCAGAAGGCAACGAAGTGGTCACTGGTATAAGGGGTATTGATTCGATCAGACATAGGATATACCTCCAAATGAAAGAGCGGCAGTTTTGCTCTGCCACTCAAAATTGTTATGATGTTGTATGAACAGAAAAAGTGATTAACATTGAGAAGATTGACATTGTCTCCGTTTGGCCGTATAATACTGGCGTAAATCATCGGAGGACAGTTCACCGTAGTGTCGAGGATCGTAAGCGTTTACGCTTGCAGGCCGTCTGTCAGATAAGATGTCGAGTGAGCTCGGTTATTACAGCAATGTAGTAACCGAGCTTTTTTTGTAAGAGGTGCATATGGAAATCAACATCTGTATAATCCTTCCGCTCACAGGTCCACCTGGATTGATGCGAAGTTTGATTCAAAGCATAAACAGAACATTTCGGAGGATATAATGAACGGTTCAGAAGTATATGCAAAGACAGCGCCTGTGAAGCTGTTCTTTATGATTGCCATCCCAGGAGCAATCAGCATGATTGCATCTTCCCTATGGGGGCTGTTTGATGGAATCTTTGTTGGAAACCTGCTCGGTGAACAGGCTTTCGCCGCGCTCAACCTTGCATTTCCTTTGGTGCTGATCAACTTCTCGCTGGCAGACCTGATCGGCGTCGGTTCGGCGGTCAACCTCTCTATCTCGCTTGGACAGGAAGACTATGATAATGCCAACAACTACTTTACCTGCGCCTGTCTGATGATTTTCATTGTTGGCATTATCTCCGGTGCGCTGATTTGCGTCTTTGCACCATTCCTTATGGGTTTGATGGGGGCAGAAGGTGAACTCGCAGAGCTTGCCATCCGGTATGTGAGGGTGTACGCCCTTGCCTCGCCTTTTACAACCATGGTTTTTGCTACCGACAACTTCCTGCGCATCTGCGGAAAGATCAAGACCAGCATGGCGCTCAATATTGTCATGTCAGCCCTGATCCTGCCGCTTGAATACCTTTGCATCGGCGTGTTCAAAATGGGCATCGCAGGGTCGGCATTTGCAGTAAGCTGCGGCATGTTTATCTGCACGATCATTGCGCTGTATCCGTTCGCCAAAGGACAGCTGGTGCTCAAATTCTGCAAGCCCCGATTCTCAGCACAGATGATTCGCCGAATTGTAGCAGGCGGAAGTCCGAATTTCCTCAGCAATATCGCAGGACGCCTGACTTCCATCCTGATGAATATTGTGCTGCTGAAAATCGGCGGTTCTATTGCCGTCAGCGTGTACGGTGTTCTGGTCTACATAGGCGATACGCTTCAGCAGCTTCTGTACGGAACCTGCGATGGTATGCAGCCTGCTATTGGCTATAACTGGGGCGCAAAAAACATTGACAGGGTGAAGGCGCTGATCAAGTGTTGCCTCATCGCCTGTGCGGTCATCTCTATTGCCGGTATGATCCTGATGCTCGTCATTCCCGAAGCAATGGTGTCGATCTTCATTCAGGATTCTGAAACTGAATTGCTGACGATGGCAGCATACGCTATCCAGCTATATGCGTTGACCTTTATCACAAGATGGTTCGGCTTCCTTGTTCAGAGCATATTGACTACACTGGAATTCCCTCTCCCTGCAACAGTTCTTTCAGTTGCCAATGCGCTGGTCATTCCATTGGTACTGCTGCCGCTTCTCTGGTCGCTGGGCTTAACAGGAGTCTGGCTCAACTCGCCAATCACCTCACTGCTGGTCGCAGCATTGGCGTTCATCTACTACGTCCGATATAAGAATAGAGTGTTTGGAAACCAGTAATCAGAATTACAATCAGGGCGACGGCTTAAATGCTGTCGCCCTTGTTTGTTTCTACATCCTCAATACGATTGTGAAGCTGAGCAAGGATGCTCTTCATCTTTTCGGGGACAGGCAGGCCGAGGTGAGCCGCATTCTCCAGCAAGGACACGCCCTCATTGGACAGGTAGAAGCACACCACGGCACTGCGCAGAGCGTTGCCGGTGCCTACCACATGAAGGTCGATGATGTGAGCAACGCCCACCAGCATGATAATGAGCACCTTCTTGCAGATGCCCTTGAAGCCCACGCTGGAGGACAGCTTCTTGTCTGCCACAGCGCACATGAGACCCGTGATGTAATCAACGGTCATGAAGATCAGAAGTGCAGTCAGCAAGCCGTCCATACCTCCCAGAAAGTAGCCGAGCCAGCCGCCGACAGCCGCGATAGCCATTTGCAGCTTGGCCCAAATGATGTCGATGGAAAAGTCTCTCATAGTGAAATCCTCCTGTGTTTTGATATAGCTAAAGCCGCCCATATAAGCGGCCTTATGCGTCTGCTTCGGTCTGGCTGTCATCGTTCGTCAGCCCGGTATCATCATCAGGCGAAGCATCGTCGCCAGATTCGTTTTGCGCCGTCCATAGCGCGGGAGTAACAGGCGGCTCCCATCCGGTCTGCGAGGTATGCGCCTGATTGCAGGTGTACAATGCGCCGGACGCATCCGGATAAGCGACTTCATCACCGACAATGTAGTCGATGCCAGCCGCCCATACGCGCACGGTGTCTTCGGAGATTACTTCCACTTTGCGCCAGAGTGCAGGCACGAGATCGGGTGTCCATGTACCCTGCGTGGTGTGATCCTGCAGGCATCTCCACAGGAATGCACCGAAGGTATACACGTCGCCAACCTTGACCTCGATGCCCAGCTGCCATAGACGTCCCTCCAACGCAGGCTGGATGCTGAGAAGCTCGGCATCCGTGAGCCTGCCATCGGCAACAGCCAGACGCAGGAGCAAGCCCAGCGCAGCCGGAACCGCTTCCTCGGCAGATACACGGACGAACTGTACCAGCGGCAGCGCATGAGCAATCAGATCGTCGTTCATTTCCTGACCCTCGGTGATTTCCACCTCGTCCGGGAAAACAAAAACCTGATCAGCCGTCACCTGCGTCATTTGGAAGGTGTCGCCTGTCAGGTCGTAGTGGGTAACATCGGTGCGCCGTGCCGCCACAAAGGACGATTGAATGCACATTCGCACCAAGCCTGCGAGAGGGATTACAACTCTCATTGGAAAGCTCCTTTCTTAGCCGACAGCCGTGCTGCCGCTGAATACACATTCGATATAGGGTTCATAATCGGTGTCCGTGCCGCTCATGCGCATATAAGCGTTCGACCAGTTGGAAGAACCGAAATCATACGGCGTTTCATAAATGCATAGGCCACCGTAGATTCCGTCAGCCAGCCCCTGCACAGCGTCCACAGGGATAGAAAACGTGACCTGCTTGTCGCGCCCAATGGTACCGATGGAACCATAGTTGTACGCAATGCTGGGCGTTCCGCTGGCGGAGGTATTGGTGATCGCGCAGAGATAGACGGACTTCGCGCTGCTGGAGCCGGAGCCGGTCTTGCGGTGCAGTGTAAGCGTGGCACTCTTGACCGTACAGCCGGAAAGCAGATTCTGTGCAGTAGAAAACCACATACAGCCGCGATGCCAGCTGAGCGAGGACGAATAGCCGCTGTCGGAATAAACGCCCTGAATCACGTCCACGGTATCGGTTCGCCAGCTGCCGCGCCACGATTTGGTGGTACTGGCATACATGATACCGGTATCATCCGGTGTGACGGTCGGAATAGCCGTGCCGTAATCAGTTGTTACGCTTGTGGCGTACAGCAAGCCGTTTTCACCCGTACTTCTGCTTCCGGCAGGAACCGTACCGCTGGCAATGATCAGGCTTGCGTAGGAAACCATCGCCCAGCTGCAGGAGCCGCAGCAGTCCTTCATGTTGCCCTGCGCCAGATAGCATTCCAGCCCCTGCAAGGCGTTGTACAGGCCGCAGTTGTAGAGGAACACATGGGCAGAACGGGCATACACGGAATCGTAAGTGATGCCGTTGGCGTCCAGCGTACATCCGCTGAATTCGACGAAATGACACTTCGTCACCTCGCAGAGGTAGGCCTGACGATTGGAGCCGTTCAGAGTGCGGCTTTCGCGCAGGTACAGGTTTTGGAAACAGATATGAGCAAAGCAGCCCTGCACCTGAATGTAGCTGTTCAGGATGCTGTTGTCGCTGTAGCCATAGATCACCAGCTTGCCCGGTCCGGTGATGCCGCGAATCAATACGCCATTGGGTTCGTATGTCTCCACGCCATATGGCAGATAGATGTAAACGTCCTCCTTGAGGAACTTGTTGTTCAGCGTCTGTACGGCTTCACCGAGGGAACGGAAATCCGTGGATGTAGGCGTGGTGATGGATGGTTCCACCCACAGCCAGCGGGAGCCTGCATAGGCGGATGCCACGGAGTCCGAGATCACCTCATCAGCGTACAGCTCTTTGAAGCCGACGTTGCCGTTGGCACTCATTTCCATCAGGACATTTTCGTTGTCCGCAGGATCGAGCAGCTGGAGCAGGAAATCCTCGGTCGTAATCGACACCTTATTGGGGCCGATATAGATGCCGCTGGATTTGACTTCCTCCGCGCCTGCCACGACCCATGCACTGCCGGTGTACCGCTTGAGCAGGTTCGGGCTTACGGAGGTATCCAGCCAAAGCATGTTGGTGTACAGCGTGGTTGGAGCCGTTGCGCCGCGATAGACCTTCTCGGCGTTGTAGGTGGAGGTGCTGACCTTGAGCGCGATTTGACTGGAATGCTGGGAGATCGTGGACTCCGCCGTGGTCATGCGATTGGGCAGGTCGTTCAAGTCTTCGGGAGCTGCGCTCCAATCGGTAAAGGAATCTCCGACCTCACACTTCACGTTCCGAATCTGCACCGTTCCCGTGCACCCGGCAGCAGCTGCCGTACCAATGGACACATACGCGATGCCAATGGGGCTATACGAGGTGATGTTCATGGGGCCTTTGGTCACGCGTACCCAATCATCGTCGGTCGCCACAAAATCCGTATCCGTCGTGCGCAGATAATAACCGCGTCCGGAAGTTGAGATGGTGGTGCCATCCGAGGCATAATACCGGTAATAGACCCAAATGCCAAAGTACACGCCAGCGGTAGAGGCTGAGGTTGCATCGATACTGTCACGCTTGATGTCAAAGGACAGCCGAAGAGTTGCGCCACTGCCCGAATGGTCAAATAGATCATCCGAAACGGAAAGCTGGAGGCCGGTGTAGCTGGATACTGTGCCGGAAGCGTAGGTGTAATAGCCGCCTGTAAATTTGTACGGCCAACCGGAGTTCAAAACATAATTTCGGCCACCGTATCGATCATAGCGGTACAGGCTGGAGGAGCGGATGCTCGACATGAGCTGATCCGGCTGGAGCTTGAGTTCGGCGGAATCCATGCGCTCGGACATGGCGTCCATTGCCGTCTGATCAGCCTTGAGGGCAATCGCGGCATTGGTCTGCTCGATGACTGTCTGTGTTTCGGTGCGCAGGGTGCCGACCTCCGCATATGCCTGATAGCCCACCTGCGACAGCGGCTGAAATGCGCCGTCCACGAACCGATACAGCGGATGCTCCGGGAACAGAGTCACATAGTAGGCACTGGTCATCGTACCCAGCAGAAGGTATGTCAGGCCATCTTCCTCTGTCGGTGCTGTACAGGTCAGATACGTTTCCGCAGGCGTGAAGGTCGCTCCATTCAGCGTTCCAGCAATGTAGAGTGATGCACCCTGCACGCCGGTAAAGGTGGAAAGATGATAGCGCACATACACGCTGGAATAAGCCAAGTAGACATTGCTGGTTGTATAACCAGCATTGGTGGTGCTGGTTGTCCATAGGACAGGCTTGTTTACATTGAATGCCTTTCCCGCATCCAACTGGAAATAGCCTTCATCGTCGCCAACAGCAAACCGGAAGTAGGAAATGTTCTCCTTTGCCTTGACCGAACCGCTCTTGATACGGTCGTAGGTGTCGGTGTTATAGTTGGCGTCCGCCCACCAGCCTTGGGCGATGGTGTTGGAGAAATACTTGGCGTTCTCCCGGTACGTCAGCCGGATCACATTGCCAGCCGGATATTGTGTACCCAGCCGCGAGCTCTGGCTGAAATAGAGCGGAATTGCGCCGGTGGTTGTACCATCCGGCATCGTGAGTTCAAGCGTCGCCGTTCCGGTACTGGAGTACGGAAGCCAATATGCAATCTGCAGGCCATCTTTGAGTTCCGAGAACGCAGCAACGCCTGTCCATGCAGATGTATTCGCGGTCTGTGTGCCAACGATCATCTCAACGCCGCTGCCCGAAACGGAAACAGAAGCAAGGTCATCCTTATACTGCTGGGAACCGGTTACGGTGGACACGATGGCGTCCTCCGTGATTTTCAGTTCTGCGGCATCCATACGCTCGTCGAGAGCGTCCACGGCAGACTGATCTGCCTTGCCAGATACCATTAGCTTCAGATAGGTGTTGGAGGTGATGTCCATCGCATTGATGGCGTTGATCGTAGCTTCCCGGGCGAACAGAGTATCAACATCGATATTGGCGGCGATCAGGCTGCGGATGGTGGCGTTGTCACCGAAAATCTCCTGCACATTGAGCGTCTGGGCTGTGATCGAGCCCTCGATCAGCTTCTCCGTTCCGTGGATGGACAGATCTGCAACATCATCATTGGATACCTGTTTGATGGTCGTGACAATCTCGCCGTTCTCGTCAACACTCACGGAATAGAAATGACCGTCTGCGCCCTTCACAACGAGCTCGCCTACAGTCAGAGATAATATATTGGAGGTATACATCATGGAATGTGGAAAACTCACAGCCAAGCTCAGGGACGCGGTTCCGGTCTGCTTCATCGAGGACGGGAAAGAGGTCAAGCGTTTCAAGAACATCGAAATCCCGGACGAGATCAAGCAGCTTCCCTTTGTGGACTTCAAATTCGACGTACCGGCCAGCGGGGCCATCACTTTCAAGATCATGTTCGAGGCGGGCATCCTGCCGACCGAATGGCCCGAAGCCCGGCAGCGCAAGAGCCGCAAGGTAGCCAATGCTGAAGTGGAGGTTCCTCACACGGAAATCACCGAGGCCCTCGCAGAAGCACTCGATATAGCTGAGGCGGAAGGCCAGCCGGTGCATGAATTAGCCGAAGCCGTTGCCAATGGTTCGGAGATTAGTGTAACCATGGATGGCCCGGAGATGACCATTGAAACCGTTGAACCGGAGAACACGGTAGTATCTTTCAACGTAACTGGAGAGGAACGTAAGGCATTGGTAGAAGCAATCAGCGCGCATTTGGGCATCCGACATATTTACCAGAACGCGCCCACATTCGCTTATGTGATTGGCGATTACCGCGTTGATAAGGCAGGCACCTTAACCGGCCCGGCTAATGAGCCGCTCATTGCTGCTCTTCACACCAAGGGTTTCGACGAGGACAAATAAGCAAATAAAGAAATCCCATGCCGCAAGCATCACGCTCGGCATGGGATTTCTTGTTGCAGTTATAGGCATTTTGCCTTCGTACTTTTGATGGCAGGGGAGAGCGCCTATATATTCCGCTGTGAAAGGCAAAAAGAAATCCTCGGTCATTTCTGACCGAGGAAGTGGTCAGACCGTCCGAAAAGAAGTGAAATCCCGTAGGCTCCAATACAGAGCGTCCGAAAAGATGAGAAATCCCGTAGACTCCAATAGAGACAGGGGGATTAGAATATCCCCGTTTAGTGCGGTATACAATGGAAAGAGGATATGGTATAATAAAGAAAAAGCGGTGAGCGCATGAGCTATATCCAAAGCATTGCATCGGAGCAGACGTGGCTTCTGCCCTACAGCATCGACGAGCTGGTGGAAGAAAACAACCCCGTGCGGGTGATCCGTGCGTATGTAGACAGTCTGCCCATGGAAGATCTGGGCTTTGTGCGCGCCGTGCCCGCGGAAACGGGCCGTCCCGGCTATGATCCGCGCGATATGCTGAAGCTCTACATCTACGGCTATCTGAACCGTGTCCGCTCCTCCAGGCGGCTCATGGCGGAATGCCGGAGAAATGTGGAGCTGTTTTATCTGCTGAATATGCTGCGGCCCGATTTCAGGACGATAGCGGATTTCCGCAAGGACAACCGCCAGGCGATCAAGGCGGTCTTCAAGGATTTTGTGAAGGCGTGCGCGGAGTTGAATCTGCTGGGCAAGAAGACATTTGCTGTGGACGGCACGAGGATTCGCGCCAGCAATGGCAAGAAGAAATCCTTTACCCCGCAGATTCTGGAGAAGAAGCTCGACTATCTGCGCGAGCAGGAGAGCAGGATCGAGGAATATTTACAAAAGATGGATCAGACGGACGAGGAAGAACAGCGGCATGTGCGAATCCTGGAGCTGGATATTCGTCCCAGGGACATGCCGGACAAGCTCAGGCAGATCAGGGAGCGGATCGGAAAATACGAGGGTTACCAAAGGCGTATGGAGGAAACCGGAGAGGACCAGATTCTTGAGACTGATCCGGAGTGCCGGACGCTTCGCACCAAGGAGGGATTGCTGCCCGCCTACAACATCCAGACGGTGGTGGATGAGAAAAACCACATCATTGCCTCTTTTGAGACGACGGTAGCCAACACGGATCAGGGGCAGCTTGACCGGATGGCGGAGCAGACCAAAGAG
>OGXT01000587.1_pt1 | contig 44180 bp, 33 predicted proteins | sample 1576361 | NCBI WGS metagenome assembly OGXT01 (sample SAMEA3541514, study PRJEB24748) | human gut metagenome | biome: human gut; feature: human-associated habitat; material: faeces | place: China | collected 2012 | reverse complement strand
AATAAAATTTCAGACTGCCCGGAACGCCCGGACAGCAAGAGCCGAATAGCCGCCGTAAGCGACAAAGACAAGGCATTGCCTTGACGTGTCGCTTACGGCGGCTATTTTGCTGGACGGGTCGGCGTAAGATATATGGTGATTCAATATTAAGACGACGATGATTCACTCCGCAAAACTTGCTCGTTTCGTTCGGATTCGCTATATTTGGATTGATGTAATATATCCGAGATCATTAACAATCCTTATACATTTCTACAATGCCTTTACGTGCTTATATAGAAGACAAAGAAATTGTTTCCATTGATCTTAATGACGAAGAATGGAGTGCTTTGAAAGCCCGTCTTAAAGCCAAAGAAATCGTTTTAACATTGCCGTGCTGCGGGCAAGAGGGCTTTTTGAGAACAAGCAACAGAGGGTTGAAACATTTCGTTCATCTGAAATCTGCAAATCCATGTGATTGGAAACCCGAGTCTGCAGAGCATCTCAAAGCGAAAGTCGCTATCATGGAGGCATGTCGGGAGCAAGGATGGGATGCCATCCCCGAATTTTCCGAAGCGGATTGGAGGGCGGATGTTTTGGCTGTACAGGGAGGCAAGAGGATCGCTTTCGAGGTTCAATGGAGCCGGCAGACTTATGAAGCAACCCGCCTCCGGCAGGAACGGTATAAGGCATCGAACGTAAGAGGTTGCTGGTTTTTCCGCATAGCCCCCAAAGAAATGTCGGATTATGACAAAACTTTAGTTGCAGACAAAGAGACTCCTGCGTTCAAAATATTCAAGGACGAAAATTCAAACATACTTGCCCAAGTAGGGAAAGTTCAAATGCCGTTAAAAGCATTGATAAGTAATTTACTGGCGCGTAAGTTGAAATTTTGCGAGCATATCAGATCAGCGCCCAAGCAGAAGGTTACTATCATCTTCTTTGAAATGAAATGCTGGAAGTGCGGGACGCTGCAATACTGCTATACGGTAGAGCCAAGTCTGAAGAGCGTCTGCAACTGCGATTTCGATGTGGAGCGGTCTTCGTGGGACGATCATGATATAGACAAGCATCCTGGGGTCTATGCCGCGGTACAAGATTTCTTACAGACGGAAGAGGGGCGACAACTCAAGGTCGGCCTGGTAAAAAAACGGTATAGCCGGACGGTTGCCGATAGCTACCTATCGCACGGCTGTTATTATTGCGACGCTATTTTCGGCGATTTCCATCTCATAGAAGAAAAGTTGTATGCTTTCACTGGAGTCTATACTATTATTAACAATGCCTTGATGCCAAAACCTATATGGTGGATTCTCCGTGTGTTCCATCACGTCCTCCTTTTTTTATTGGGGTTATACTTCGTTTAATGTTCGTTGCGGACGGAACATTTCCGCCCGCAACAGCTTACTGCTTCCTCAAGGTAGGCAATGCTCCGTTAAGTTCGTAACGCCACTTTGAGCCTGCGTTCTGCAAGGCGGTGTTCATGGCATCAACGGCGTTCTTCCAGGTAACGCCAGTGCCGTCCACCTTCGTGGCTTCGGTGCTTTTCTTATTGTAGCCGATACCTTGTTCATGATTGTTCTTCCAATAGCAGGCGGTCATCACGTTGGCGTAGTTATTTCCCAAAAAACCGCCGATATGTACATAGCCAGTGCTACTACCCGTACTGGTTACGTTGCCCGTGGCATAGCAGGCAAGGAGGCTGCTTCCTGCGTTCATTCCCACCAGACCGCCGCCAGCGATATTCTTTTTGGGGGCTATTTCTATGGTCACGTTGCCCGTGGCATAGCAAGCGGTCAGGGTGGCACTCGAATTCGTCTGACCTGCCACGCCGCCGACATCGACCGTTCCCTTCACTGTGGCAGAGGAACTGCATCCGGTGATGGAACCGCCTATTTGAGCACCCACCACACCGCCGACATACACCGTGCCGCTGACGCTGCCCGACACCGAGCAGTTTTCAATGGTGCCCCAGCTATATCCTACCACGCCGCCAATACTGCCGCCATATATTTGATTGCTTGTTATCTGTACGCCCTCCATCACCACGTTCTTCACCGTACCAGCTCTATTGAGCCAGCCGAACAGACCCGCATATTCGTCATTTGTCGTAAAGGTCAGCCCCGTAATGGTATGGCCGCCACCGTCGAAGGTGCCTTTGTATGAGTTGTCGTAGTCTGTGCCTATCGGTGTCCAGTCTTTGCCTGTGAGGTCAATGTCAGCGGTGAGGGTAATGTTTATGTCGGTCTTACCTCCGTTCACTAATTCGGCTACATTCAGCAGGCCGTCGGCGTTATAGACCGTGTAGCTGCCGTTGCTCTCTATGGTATAGCCCAGGTCTTTTGCCGCAGCGAGGGAGACGGTGTAGGTATATTCACCGCCCGCCTGCCAGTCGGTAGCATTCTTCATCTTATAAACGAAGGTCTTGCCGTTAGTGAAGGTGCAGGTAATGAAGGCCGTGCCAGCTGCCACACTTTGCGGGGCTACGAGGGCGGTGTAGGTGTTGCTGCCCTTGTCATACGGGACGATTATATCCGGGTTGTCGCCTTCGGTGGAGAGACCCGTCAACTGCACGGATGCCAGCCCCTCGGTGTAGTCCGTCAGAACGATGGTCACTCGCGCCGTGCGGTGGGTGAAGCGGAGCGTGGGGCTACCGTAGATCACCTTCTGTCCGTCGGCTACGATGAGGTCGCTGGTCTCAAAGTCTTTCTGGGCACTTTGGTTGGCTTTTACCTTTACCGCAGGTGGGGTTGTCTCGCCAGCGGTGTAGGGCCACCACGCTGTGACGGTGATGTCGTTGTGGTTGGTCCAGTAGTACGGGTCGGTGGAGGTCAGCGTGGCGCTGGTGGGGTCGGCGGTGGAGGGCGTCACGTTGTACGTCTTCACCATGCCGTCCATCAGAACTGCCACGCTCTGCACACCCGTCCAATTGCCATTCGCGGGGGCACGGGTGCCGGCGGTGGCTGTCGCGGCGGGATTCAGCCCCGTGGCGGTGAAGATGATGGGTGTGCCTTCCGCCCCTTCCGGTAGGAAGCCCGCTTCGTCCTGCGTGCAGGCGGCGAGGCCGAGCAGCAGGGCGATGGCTGAGGATATATGAATGGTTGTTCGTTTCATGATGCGTGTTGTTTAGGGTTCGTTATTGTTTCTTTTGCAGTACGGGCAGGCCGCCGGTGCCGAGTGCCCACTGGTAGTCGTTACCGGTGAGGGCGGGGTTCATGCCGTCGACGGCTGTCTGCCATTTCACGGTCGCGCCGTCCACCTTCGTGGCAACTACCGTTCCTCCTTCGTTACGGAGTACTCCTTGCCCGGTATTGCCTCCCCAATAGCAGGAAGTTATATTCTTGTAGTTGAAACGCACTAGAGTTCCACAGCCAGACTCATCTATCAATGTGCCGTTGAACCAGCAAGCGATGATATCGCCATAATTTGCATTGGCTATACCACCACTATGTACAGTAAGTTTTCCCGTCACAGAGCAGGCAATGATTTGGCCATGATTTCGGTCCACCATTCCAGCAGCTCCTCCACTACTGCCATCCAGATTCACATCTATGAGTTGTAGGTTCTTTATCACTCCACTTACATTTAAAAAATAAAAAAGTCCAAAACTCGCTGCTGAAAAGTTTAATCCCGTAATGCGGTGTCCCTGCCCATTAAAGATGCCGGAGTAACCTGGCCATGTGCCTATCCGTGTCCATTCCCTACCCGTCAGGTCGATGTCGGCGGTGAGGGTGCAATTTATCGATTCATCTTTTTGTATGGCTTTGTTCCATGCCAATAGGCCGTCGGCGTTATAGACCGTGTAGGTATTGGTGTTGCTGTCGTAGATGTAGCCCAAATCCTCAGCCTCGCCGCTCTCGCCGCCGCCGTCAGTCCAGCTGCCGATGGTGCAACCCTCTAACGTCAGGCCGGTGGCGTTCACCTTAACGGTATATTTATAGCGGCTGCCCGCTTCTAATACGACGTTGTTCTGCGGACGGAAGTAGAAGGTGCCGCCGCCGAGTTCCACCTTGACGAACTGCTTGCCTGCCGTAACGGTCTGCGGGGCGGTCAGTGCCTCGTAGGTGTTGCCGCTTGCGTTGTAGGTCTTGATGGCGGTCGGGTTGCCGTTATCAGCGGACAGGCTCACGAGGCTCACCGTGGCACCGGTGACGCTCGTGAATCCCGTGCCGGGCTTCAGTTCGATAGTCATGCGTGCCGTGCGGTGGGTAAATTCAAGAGTCGGGTTGTTAAATTCCACCTTCCGGTTCTCAGCAGAGATGAAGTCGCTTTTCTGGAAGTCAGCCAATTTGCTTTGGTCTTCTGCCACCTTCACGGCAGGCATCTGTGTGATGTCGGCATTATCGAAGGGCCACCATGCCGATACGGTAATCGGGTCGCGGCTGGTCCAGTAGTACGGGTCGTTCTCGCGTGAAAGCGTGGCACTCTTGAAATCGGTAGAAGCCGTTACGGTGTATTCCTTTACCGCATCGCCCATCTTGAGTGCCACGGAAGTGACGCCCTGCCAGTCGCCGTCCACAGCGGCACGGGTGGAAGAGGCTGCCAGCGGCGTTGCTTCTACGGACAGTCCGGTGGCACGGATGAATACAGGGTATTCACCTTCGGGCAGACGGTTATCGCCAGCCAGTTCGTCCTGCGTGCAGGCGGCGAGGGCGAACAGCAGTGCGGTGGCTGCGGGGATAAATAATCTATGTCTCATAATTCTTCATTCTTAATTATTAATGTCTTACAGGCCCGCACCCACTTCTCCGCCGTCTATATCGTTCCACTTTGCAATGGTGGCTTCGCTGACTTCAAGGACTTTGTTGCGTACCTTGACGGTATAGGTATAGTTGTTGCCCGCCTGCAGTGCGCCTTCGGGCATGGTGAGTGTGGCATGATATTCCTGACCTTTGTAATTCACAACCAACGGCAGGGATGCAACTGTCTGCGGGAAGAGGATGATTGATGACGTGAGATTGCCGTCTGCCAGATTCATGGTCAGTTCTCCGGTCTGTGCCCCGTTGTCTGCGGTGGCAATACCGTCGGCCGTGTTGAACGTACCGGTGAGTAACAATCCGTCCAGCGTGTAACGTTCAGGCTTGACCACGCTGAAATCCACGCCGTCGCCCGCCTCGAAGGTAAGGGTTATCTGGCTCATGCGGTGGTGGAAGGAGTTGTCTTCACCGCCTTTGGCGGTTTTGTCGGTGAAGCTTACTACTGGGTTGTTTTTGTCTCCCGTGGCTCCTGAAGCAAAGAGGAAGTCGATGGCAGGCTGGTTCTGCTGCGCCGTGGCATCGGTCGTGGCTGTGAGGATGCCTCCCGCCGCGTTGTACGGATAGTAGGCGCGGAAAGTATGGGTCTTTGTATCTTCGATATAGATGACCTTTCCTTCTGCCTCAAATTTCCCGTTTTTCAGGATGAAAGGCACGTTGCCGTACTGGGTATCATTGCCGATGTCGGTGATGCCGATACGGTCGCCGCCAGTCCAGGTGGTTCCGCTGGCGCGGGTGGCGGGGGCGATGTCGGCGGTAAACTGGGCGGCCACGGGGTCACCGTTCAGGTTCTCGTTGTCGTTGTTGCAGGCTACCAGTGCGAGGGCGAGCATCGCAAGTGCAAAAAATCTTGTCTTCATTATATTCTGTTATTATATTAGTTAAATTCCATTTCAATAATTGCTGCACCTTAGCAAAATCAAAGCAAGCTTTGCTTCTGCGTTCGGTTTGCTAATTATTTACAAATCGGCATTTACATCATCACCTTTCACTTCTTCCCAGCCGTTGATTTCGGCTTCGTCCACTTCCATGCCTTCGGGAGTCTCAACCAGCGTTCCGCCGAGGGTCAGCGATTCGCCCTTTCCGGTGTTGAACCCCTTGAGGGCTTCCGTGATGTCGCTTTTCAGCGTCGTGGGGGTCGGGTTGCCGTCCGCATAGCGGATTTCACCCGTCAGCAGTTGTTCCGTGCCGGTCACACCCAGCAACCGCACCGTGGCTTTCCACTTGCCGGCATCGTCACCTTCGGTTATCTTGGTGAAGGGCAGCACGACGTTTGAAGCGGCTCCGTAGGTATCGGTAGCGAAATCGAGTGTTCTGGCGGCACCCGTCAGATGGGCAACAATCTCCGTGATGCGTCCGGCGGCATCACCAGTCGGTTCGACGACAAGCGTCAGTTCGCGTACCTGCTGCTTCATTGCAGCGGTCAGCGGATAGTCCTTGTCTTTCTCGATGCTCACCTGTTTCGTATAGGTGAAGAACCATCCCGGGGCATTGTTCACAAAGGCATCCGTGCCTGCCCGGTTTCCCGTGGCTGCGGCAATGGTGGCGGTGGTACCATTTACCGTGATTCCTTCAGCTGGGTTCCACACCGCAAGGGTGTAGATGCCCGGAGCAAACAGATGGTCGGGGGCATGGGTGGCGGAAGTCTCCGTACCCGTATAGTCACCCATGGTGACCGTCCATGTGGCAGGTATGTCGATACCCTCACCGCGGGCCGACCAGTCGGCTGTCACCGCAATCTTCCCGTAGTCGGGGTGCGGCGTGTCATAGAGCGTGTCCTTCACGCAGGAAGAGAGCAGTACGGCGGCTGCCATTCCCATCATATTTATATATTGTCTTGCTTTCATATTCTATTCCTCCGTGTTAGAATAACTTCCATACCAATGTCACACCGGCATTGATGGGGCCCCACCAATCTTTTGTCTCGTTGCCGCGGCGTACACGTACACCGTCGATGACTTCATATTTTTCGAAATCGGCATTCAGGTAGCCCAAGCCGAGGTTGAAATCAAGAGTCAATGCCTTGTTCAGCCGTAGCTGATAGCCTGTGGTGATGCCGCCACCCATCAGGTCGCCTTGCTTGCCTGTTTCGGAGATCTTGTAGTTGAACTGTCCGGCCTTGAACAACGCACCCAAATACCAGGTTTTCTTCTCACCCATGTAATAACGTATTTCCGGAGCCACTTCCCAGAGTGCATAGCGGTGGTCCTTGTCGCTCCACGTCCATGAAGTCCACGAGCCGTTTACGGCAATGCCCCATGACGGGCAGATGCGCCATTCCACGCCAAGATCTGGTGTCAGGGTAGCCCAGCGCAGCAGGTTGGCACGCAGGGAGAGATGATAATCAGTTGTGATTTTGGTTTCCGACGGCGTGTCGACAAGTTTATTTTGTTGAGCGGCTTTCTCGGCTTCTGCCTTTTCAGCGGCAAGTCGGGCTTCTTCCGCCTTGCGCTGCTCTTCGGCAAGCCGTTCCTGTTCGGCACGCTTCTCGGCTTCCAGTCGTTCGGTTTCCGCCTTGCGTCGTGCTTCCGCATCCGCATCCGTCACGGCTGTTTCCTTTACCGGTACCGTCAGGCGCACGGTAACAAAATCACCCTCAGTTGCATGGTTGCGGGTAATGAAATTCTCCTCTTTTATTTCCGCGCGTGTAATCAGTTCGGATTTCACACGGTTGGCACGGATCTTCGCCGTGGCAAGGTTCTCGGCTTCACTGCCCAGTGAATTACAGTAGCCGTCAACCAATAGCGGCAGCTTGCCGTCAAGAATTGTGGTTTTGTTGTTTTCGATACATTCCAACAGACGGGCAAGTTCCGTGTCATTGCCATTCCAAGGCACGTAGAACATGTCCTTCTGCGGAACGAACCGGAAGGTGTAGGTCGTGTCTGCTTTCTGCTGCGCAATGACAGGAAAAGTTACCGTCATCAGCCACAGAAACAGGGTAAGAAAAGTGATTTTTCTGCTCATATAAACTTGAATTTATTATCTTTGTCTTCTCCAAAGGTAATAAATGCCATTCAGCGCCCAAAATATTACAAAAACTTTTTCTGTTAAAATACAGCGTTTTATAAAAATTGTCGTTTGAGCACTTTTCAAATTGTCGTTTGAGCACTTTTCAAATTGTCGTTTGAGCACTTTTTTGTCGAATTAGCACTTTTTGATTGTTTGAGCACTTTTTGAAAATGGGTTTCTGTGACCTTTTTCAATGGCTTTTTACTACACAAATTAGTCCTGATTCCTGATTTGCTTTTTTCCATTTGGCAGGCGTACATCCTTCCTTCTCGGTAAATGATTTGATAAAGTTACTGCGGGAAAGAAAACCGGAAGACTCAGCCAGCTTCTGTATATTGATTTCCGGATGCTCCTTCAGTATGTTTTTCGCATACTCCAACCGGAGACCGGTTATCCATTCGCGGAATGTCATTTTATACGTAGTCTTGATATAAGCGGAAAGATAGGTACGGTTCGTATGAAGTATTTCGGACAGTTCTTTTATGGTAAGTCCCTGCTGGACATAGCCGTCTGTCTTTATCCAGTTGGCCACTTTCTCTATAATTTCTGTATAGGACACTGGAACTTCCTCTTCTGAAACCATTTCGGGTTCAGTTCCCGAATTTGTCAGAAGTTCTTGTTCAGATTGTATATCCTGCTCAAACGCATTTTCCACCTGTTCATAGAACAGCAGGTAGTTCTGATAGCTGTAGAAAAGATAGCTGTAGAACGGTATTGACGACAAAATCCAAATAAAAACATATTTGTTAGGCAGGAATGTCAGCAATCCGCATCCGACACCGAAGATAACAGTCCAATAGGTAAAGGTGGACAGCCATTCTATATATGCCCCTATATCATCTGCATGCGTGTCATCGAAAATCCTGACGGCTCTGCGGTATGCGACAATGACCCTGCGGGCCAGCACAAGCCCGTAAATCACCAGCCATGCTGTCAAAGCCAGCAATGCAACATTCTGCACGGCGCCACCCGGCAGCAGCAATAATAACTAAAACTATTCGGCGTAGAGCGTATTTCCAACTTTCAGATACTTGCAGATACTTTTGAAAGAGACGAAACCATCGACATCGCCAATCTGTTCAAAGACTGTTTCGGCATTTGGAATCAGGAGGACATTCCGGTAGAGGATATAGTCCTTTCATACAGTGCTCTCGACGGTCGTTTCCTGAAATCGGTTCCGCTGCATCATTCGCAAACCATCCTTACCGATACGGAAAATGAATTCAGAATAAGCGTCCGGCTTCGAATTACAAACGATTTCGTGATAGAGTTACTCTCCAGAAGCACTTCGTTAACCGTTATAAAACCCGCTTCATTACGCCGCAGAGTCGCGGAAATATATGAAAAAGCATTGCATCGCAATATGGACAAATAATATGCAACAGCCCGAAAAGGGGACACTTAGTTAGTATTATGTTTCGATATTTTTGTTATCTTTATCTTGTACTGCCTGTTGCAGGCAATGCAGACATACATAACACGGGAAAGTGTTTGGCTTTATTCTCAGGTAACGAATCTGACAATTCAAAACAAGTAGAGAATAAGCTGATATCCTTACGTCTCAAACAGGCGTGGGCTGTTGCTTATTTATACTTGTGGGCTTTGTCAGAGCCTGTTACCTTAATTCCACACTTGAACCAATAGCGTGGAAGGAGTTGCTCTTTACAGTTATCGCCGGTTGTCAGCTGCAAACAAGGAGGATGGACGGGGAGTCAGGGCGGGCAACGAGATTGCCAAGCATTTTGCCGGTAACAACGTGGACGTCATCATCTATGCCGTGGAGAAGTCGCTTGACAGCTACAAGTTCAACCTGCTGCACTGCAAGCAGACGTTCATCTCGCAGTTGAAGTCCGGCGCGTTGGGAGCGCGTACCATCGACGAGGGGGCTATGGACGAGAAGTCGGGCATGAACTTCTCGGAGTACATGGCGTTGCTCTCCGGCAACACCGACCTGCTCGACAAGGCGAAATTGGAGAAGAAAATCGCATCGCTCGAAGGGGAACGCAAGTCGTGGGGCAAGGGCAAGCGCGATTCGGAGTTCAAATTGGAAGCCAAGACGGGGGAACTTCGCAACAACACGGCGGTCATCAATGCCATGACGGAGGACTGGAACCGTTTCCTTTCCGTCGTCAAGACCGACAAGGAGGGCAACCGCCTGAATGCGGTCAAGGAGGACGGCGTTTCTTCTTCGGATGAGAAGGTTATCGGAAAGCGTTTGCAGGAGATAGCCAAGAACGCCACGACGGGCGGACTGTACAATCCTGTCGGAGAACTTTACGGTTTCCCGATAAAGGTGGTCAGCGAGAGGATGCTCAAAGAGGGGCTGGAGTTTACCGACAACCGCTTCGTGGTGGAGGGGAACTACAAGTACACCTACAACAACGGGCATCTGGCGATGGCTGACCCGGTGGCCGCCGCACGCAACTTCCTGAACGCACTGGAGAAGATACCCTCCACCATTGACCAGTACAAGGCGAAAAACGAGGCATTGGAGAGGGATATTCCGCAGTTGCAGAAAATAGCGGGCAAGGTATGGAAAAAAGAAGATGAACTGAAACAGTTGAAGTCCGAACTTGCCGCGCTCGACCGCAAGATACAGTTGGAGCTTGCGCCGCCCGTGCCCGAAGTCGCCGAAAAGGAGAATGACGGGCAGGAGGTCAAGCCGGATACGGAAGGTGTACGGAACGTACCGTCACAACCAACCGAAGATGCTCCGCAGATACGCAGCCCGGCGAATGACCGAAGTCCGTCTGGGATTTTCATTGCCGATCATATCGTTATCGGACGGCCGGGATTCGTATGCAAACCGAAAGGAATAAAAATGTGAACAAGTGTGCGGATATGTGTGGCAGGATTAGGGATATATCATCCCTTTTCCTGCCTTTTTTCATCAATATGCCATAGTGGCAAGGGAAATAGGGTGTTGAAAGTAAATCGTCACGGCAAATCCGCCATATTTTCAGTATTTTTGCTAATTTTGCAATAAAATAGTTAGGCATAAAAAATGGAACCATCTATATACAGTTATTCACTTTGCATTGCGCTACCGTTGATGTCGTTCTTCGGCTTTTATTTTTTGCTGGCTTCAACCCCGGAAAAAGCCATTTTCAATAATTATCTGCGTTCCCGGCGAATTATGGGGGTAGCCATACTGTTACTTGCAGCCAACTATTCGGTACATTTCTTTTTTGGAATCAGGTTCAAGAATACCGATGCCGCCATCCTGATGAACCTGGCCACCTATTTTTTGTGCTACTGGCTGTTCAGTTCGGCCCTCACCACTCTGCTTGACCGCTTTTATATCACCAAACGTAGGTTACGGACACATATCTGTCTATGGATACTGTTTTCCATCCTTTCCGGCATCGTTCTGCTGTTGTTACCCAAAGGTGGTTTACAGACAACGGCGATGTTTGCCTTGGCCGCATGGTTGGTTATCTATGGGCTGTTCCTGACCCGTAGGCTTCTCCGGGCCTATCACAGGGTCATCCGCATTTTCGATGACACCCGTGCGGACGATATCGGTGCCTATATCAAATGGCTCTCCATTTTCACCTACTGGGCTATCATATTCGGTGTGGGATGCGGACTGCTTACTTTCCTGCCTGATGAATACATCTATATCTGGATTCTGTCATCGGTACCGTTCTACATTTATCTCTTCCTTTGCTATCTGAACTATCTGCTGTTTTACGAACAGGTGGAAAACGCGATGGAGGATGGCATGACTTCTGAAGAGGAAGACCTGTGTGACACACACAAACCGGGAACAGGCACAGAGGCAGGATACCCCTTTTTCCATGCCGAAATAGCGAAAAAAATCAAAGGTTGGATCGATGCGGACGGTTATATCCGGCCCGGCCTTACCATAAAGGAGCTTTCAGATGTGCTTCATACCAACCGCACCTACCTGTCCGGGTACATCAAAACTACGTATGACATGTCGTTCCGCGATTGGATTACCGGACTTCGTATAGAATATGCGAAACGTCTGCTTGCGCGATATCCGAGGTTGACGATAGCCGACATCTCCGAGAAATCCGGTTTTTTGTCACCAAGCCATTTTATAAGGCTGTTCAAGGAAAATGCAGGCTGTACCCCTGTTAAATGGAAGAAAACAGAGGCGGAATAATACGGTGTGTGTGGATGGGGAAAATAGCCCAAGCGACAAAAAATAGCCTAAACGACAAAATCCAAAACGTTCTAAATCACAAAGATGTGCGATTCTGACAATTGAGACATTTTTTATAGGCAAGAATCGGGCTGAATTTAAATCTTTTCGCTTATTTTGTATGTCAAGTCTGGATTGGAAATTTAAAAAGCATATAAAAAATGAGCAAAAGAATCCTATTCTTCATTTTGTTTTCGTGGCTGGCATCGGCAGCTTTTCCGGCTTTTGCGCAGCAGAAAACAGACACAGTTTACACCTTCCGCTTCGTGCCGCAGAAGGACATGTTCTATGTGCCATGGAACGGTAATGGTCAGGAACTTACGCGCCTTCTAGAGTGCATCGAAAGTAACAAACCGGACATAGTGGAGGGACGGCTGCCTCTTTACGTGGACGGATACTGTAACTCCGGCAAGTCGGAACGGGCAAGCCTTGCCATTGCGAAGATACGTTCCAACCGTGTGAAATCAGAGTTGATCACCCGGAAAGGACTGCGTGAAAACAACTTCATCACCCGTAACCATGCCTCGGATGGCGACTTCGTGACGGTGCGTATCATACTGCCGAAAGAGAAAGTGCCGGCTATTGTGGAGGATACACATCCCGGTTACGAGGAAGAAAAGGAACAGTCACTCCGTGAAAACGACAAGGCTACAGAAACAATCCAAGACGCAGAGGAGACAAAGGCATCCTCCGGACAGGAAAATCAGCCTGAATCCGTACTGCCGGCATCATCCACAACTTTGGGATTATCACTGCGTGCCAACCTGCTGCGTTGGGCGACGTTCACGCCCGACCTCGGCATCGAGTGGCGCATCAACCCGTCATGGGGAATATCCGTGAACGGATCGTGGACTTCGTGGTCGTGGAATGAAAAGGACAGAAGATACGCCCTTTGGGAAGTGGCTCCCGAATTCCGCCATTATATAGGTAAGGAGAAGCGTGGCTACCTTGGGGTAATGTTCAAGACCGGGCAGTTCAATTATAAGCTCTCCGCGACAGGCAAACAGGGAGACCTTACGGGTGGAGGCATCACCGGAGGCTACCAACTGAAATTGAACAATGCCCTCTCGATGGACTTCTCCTTAGGGTTGGGCTATATCCATGCCGACTATGACAAGTATGTGGTCATCAACGGCGTGAGGGTAAGGCGCGGCAGCGAAACAAAGAACTGGTGGGGCCCCGTCTCGGCGGGTGTCACCCTGGTGTGGAACATCTTTTAGCGGAAAGGAGGAACAATGAATACAACGACAATCATACGACAGATAAAGGAATATATGGGAGCATACGGAAAGGCTTATGCCTTATTATATCTAATAGGTGCGGTGACCATACTGACCTCGTGCGTGAAGGACGACCTCTATGACACGCCGCACCCCGACCGTGGGGCGGTGGTCGTAACCACGGACTGGAGCGGAAAGAGCGCCGAGGCGGACATACCGCAGGCATACACACTGCGCATCGGCGGGAGGGAACAGAACGTGAGCGCAGCGACCAACGTGTTCGACGCGCTGCTCGCGCCCGGTGGCTACGGTCTGACGGTGTACAACTCCCCGGAGGGGATTAGTATCGACGGAAACAAGGCAACGGTGAATCCGGTGGATCTGACGGGTGCAATAGAGCCGCACCCCGGCTACCTCTTCGCCTCGCACCAGGACATCAGCGTCGTGGCGGACGACACCCTGCACGTCACCGCCCCGATGAGACAATACGTGCGCAGGCTCGACATCGAACTGACCGCCACGGAAGGCGACTACAGCCGTGTACAGTCGGCTACGGCAACGCTCTCCGGCGTGGCTTCGGCAGCGGATATGGCAACAGGCGACCGGAGTGTAGCGGCACAAGTAACAAACGCTTTCAGGCAGGACGACAACAAGTTCACAATCTTTTTCCGACTGCTCGGCATCGTCCCGACGGAAACGCATACGCTGACGGTGGACATCACTTTCAACAACGGTGACACGCAGCGGGTAGTGAGCGACCTTACCGAGGCCATAAGGGACTTCAATAACGGCACCAAACCGGTTAAACTCACGGGTAATCTGCTTTTGCCCGTAGAGGCCGGGGTAACGGGCGCAACCATCACGGGCTGGAACGAGGTAGAAAGCGGCAATGGGGATGCTAACTGACGATAAATATTTTAATCAAAAAAACAAGATTATGACAATGAACATGAGGTTTTTCATTATTGCAGCAGCGGCAACGCTATTGGCTGCGTGTACACAAGAGAACGAGGTACAGAACAATCCGGTGGAAGCACGAATCACGGCAGGCGTGAGCGGGCCGAAGACCCGTGCTGTGGACAACGGGTGGAACGCCGACCGAATCGGCGTGATGGTGGTGGATGCCCCTGGCACGACCACGACCATGGGCGGCAAGTACAAGAACGTGGGATACGCAACCACGAGCACCGGCACCAACGCGGACTTCACCCCGATGACGGCGGGTGGCGGCATCTTCTTCGAGGACGCTTTCCTCGAGTTTACTTTTGCCGCCTACGCGCCTTACGCATCGGGCGCAAACGCCTCCACCCTGCCTGGTACAGACGGGAAGATTACGGTAAATACAAGCAACCAGCCCACGACCACGGAACAGGAGAAGGTGGACTACATCCATGCCACGGGAGCCAAGGCCGATAAAGACAGCCCGACCGTCAGCTTCACGGACAACACCGCCGCGGGCGGCAGCGACTGCTCCTTCAAGCACAAGATGGCCCGTCTTATCCTCAAGGTGCAGGTGTCGAACACCGACGGTTTCGACGACACTGCCGTGCTGGAATTCGCCGACTACAAGCTGGGCGGCCTGGTTCACGAGGGAACGTTCGATGTGAAGACCGGTACCGCCGCGACCGCGGGCAGCGTTGTGAGCGACTGGATGTTACGCCAGTGCACCGGTGTCCCGAAGACGGCCACGGACAAGTGCGTGGCAACCTTTGACGCCGCCACGGGCGTGATGACTTTCACCATGATCCTGCTCCCGCAGACACTCGCCAACGCTTTGGTGCTTGAGATATCTCCCGATGACGGGGAATACCAGAGCTACTCCAACAAGGACATGATCAAACCCGCGTTGGAGGCCGGTTATTCTTATACCTACACCATCACGGTGAAGAAGACGGGGCTGACCCTTAGCGGAAGCACCATCGAAAACTGGAACGACGGTGGTAGCCATGCGGGTGATGCAAAAATGTAGTGTGTCTGAAAGCCACTGCCGTGCATCAGGCGTAAGCATGGAGGCACGCCATATATAATAAATGGTGCGGCAGCCCGCGTCGCAACGGGCAGTGGCACAAAACGAAATAAATAAAGACAATATGAAAATAATAAGGAACATAGCGAGAAGGCCGTGGCCGCGCATCGGCGGCTGGTTGCCGGTTATGATGCTCATCTGTGGGGTGCTCGCTTCCTGTAGCAGTGAGGATGAAAGCACCGCGCCCCTGCCCGACGGCAAGTACCCGCTGCAACTGACGGCGGAGGTGGCGCAGCCGCAGACCCGCGCCGGAGGTAAGGATGCGTGGACGGGCGGCGAGGAGATTAGAGTGTCACTGGAAGGCGTGTTTGGTAACAAAACATACGTGATGGACGCATCGGGCAATGCAAGCCCGAAGGATGCCGATAATGCCTTCTATTGGAAGAACACCGATGAAGCCCGCGTCAGTGCATGGACCCCGGACATAGAATCGGAAACGGATATTTCCGACCAAAGTGGCGGGTACGCCGCTTTCGATGTCCTGTACGCCAGTGCCATAGGGCGTTATGACCAAGCCATAAATCTCCGTTTCATCCACCGCATGGCGAAAATCGAAGTAATTCTCAAAGCTGGCGAAGGCATTACGGAAGAGGAGTTGGAGGGTGCGACCGTCACCATTTTCGGAGACCCGCTAACGCACTCAACCGCCGGCTTGGTATCACCGGGTGACCAATCGGACGGCGAGATAAAGCCCTATTACGATGCCGCAACGAAGAAATACGAGGCGTTAGTGCCGCCGCAGGATATGACGGGCAAGCCGCTCATCCGAATCAGCATAGGCAGCAATGACTTTACCTACACTCCCGAAACAGAAGCTGCCGGCAAATTTGGGTTTTTCGGTGGCAAGCGGTATGCCTACACCATCACCGTGAAAGCAAGCGGAATAGACGTGCAGGCGGTGACCGGTGGCACGTGGGTTGCATGTGGCGAGGAGAACGTCACCTCCAAAAAGGTAAAGCAAAGTTTCACAGCTGACGAACTTAAAATCGGCGACTACTTCTATTCCGACGGGACTTGGAGCGACGGCGGCCTGCGCAAAATCTATACTGACGGCAGTATGAAGATAGCAAGCCCCAAGCCTGCTCCCGTACTCCAAACAAAAAGTGAAATAGAAAGAAGAGTCATCGGTATCGTTTTCCAGACGGACCCGAGCCGTATCGGCACTGCCGAAAAGTCCAAATTGGGCGAAGGGAATGTGCATGGCCTTGTAATGGCCTTAAAGAACACCGCAACAGATATCCAATGGAGCCATGAAGAGAATAATTTGGAAGACGTGAAAGACTGCTGGTCCAAGTCTGAAATCTACTCTGACATCAGCGGTCTGCACAATTACACCAAGATTCTTGACCATGCAAATAGTATCGGTGGAATTGAGGCATATCCGGCCTTCGAAGCCGTCGAGAAATGGAATGATATGTACAGTATAAATGAATACCGCCCACCTCGTAATACCACAGGCTGGTTTATTCCTTCCTCCGGTCAGTGGTGGGACATCCTTCAGAATCTGGGCGGTTGTCCGGCTATGGCGGATAAAGGTCAGCAAACCTCGTCGGATTCCGGTGATTTCCGTTGGCTAGGTCAAGGCGATGTTCCAGCTGCCTTGAATGCTTGGATGAATAAAATTGCAGCCGACAGCAAGAATGATTTTACCACCGGTGACCGTTTTTGGTCGTCATCGGAGTTAAATCAGTTCCGCGCACGGAACTGGAACGTGTACTCCTCTGATTACGTGTGCTGCGACTTTGTCTATAAGAAATGGAGTAACGCTGTCCGTCCCGTCCTTGCTTTCTGAACTATTTGCCTATTTAGTCCTTTAAGAATATGAAGATACAAAACATATACCACCTCTTGCAAGCTGCGTTGCTCCTGCTGCTTGTATCCTGCACGCAAGAAGAGTTCCCTGCCGTGCAAGACAAGGCGCAGCAACTGACAATCTCCGTTACCGATGGCGGATATACATCGGCTGTTGAGAATATGAAAACCCGTGTCGAGACCCGTGCCGTGGAGAACGGCTACACCACCGAGTTCACCGAAGGCGATGCCTGCGGATTCTACATGGTGCGCGGCGGAAAGCCGGTTTATTCAAACGTGAAGCTGACAGCCGAAAAGGATGCCGCCACGGGCGGCATCATGTGGAAAACCGACGGTACGACGCTTGCCGCCGGAATGGATGGAGAGAGCTACTACCTCTACTATCCTTATCAGGCGGACATGGCGGGCAAGACTGCCACACCTGCGGAGGGGGCGGTCATGACCGATGCCGAGTTCTTCAAGCCGCTCATTGATGGCTGGCAACCCGGGGACGACCAGAGCACCCATGCCGCTTACACCGCCTCCGACCTGATGACAGCCGGAGGCTCAACGACAGGGACGGGCAACACCATCCACCTCTCTTTCGCCATGAAACACCGCATGGCGTTGGCCGTCATCGAGATGCCGAAGACCGTTTACAAGTTTATCGACGCGAATGTTCCCGACTACACCGTGGGGGCAGAAGCTACGTTCACAGGCACCGCCAAGCCGCTGCGCATGGCTGACGGCACTTACCGCTACTTGGTGCACTCGTCCATGCCGACTATCGAGGGATGTTATGACGGGGGGAACAGGGAGTTTACCATCACCACGTCCGCGTCCCATCCTGTCGTAGGGGAATACAAGAGATACAAGGTGGACGGCGCGGCGGAAACCATAAAGAACGTCACCTATGCCGAATCGGGCATTGCCCGCATCGGAGACTTCTACTGCACGAAAAATAACGGTACGACGGGGTATCTGATTCCGAAAGAGGCGGACGAAACGACGGTGCAGGCGGCTAAAGTCGTCGGCATCGTTTTCCAGACGGACAAGAGCCGTATCGGTGCAAAGGAAAAAGAGAAGTTAGGCGGAGAAGGTAATGTCCATGGCCTTGTCATGGCTGTGAAGAATATCGCGACAAGACAAGCGTGGGGCCTTTTCGGTATGGATGAGGGGCTTACAACATGCAGGACGAAAGCCGATAACTACAACGACATCAGCGGTTACGGAAATTGCGAGCATATCCGCACCAATCGCGGCAACTTCGACAGTTATCCCGCATTCAAGGCCGCCTATGATTATAACACGACCTGTCCGGTTCCTGCGACCACGACCGGCTGGTATCTTCCAGCCTCCGGCCAATGGTGGGACATCCTGCAAAATCTGGGCGGTTGTCCGGCTTTGGCGGACGTTACCCAGCAAACCTCGCCAGACATCGCTGGAGAATTCCTCTGGAAGAGCCAAGGAGATGTTCCCGCCGCTTTGAACAAATGGATGGAGAATATCGCCGTTGGGGACAAGGATACATTCAACAACCTCGTCTCGTTTTGTTCGTCTTCGGAGCACTCGAAGTACCACACATGGTACTGGATTTTGAACAACTTCCAAGGCATGGTGCGCTGCATCTGGGCAAGTAAATTCGACGGCAGTGACAATGTGCGTCCCGTCCTTGCTTTCTGAGAAACCGGTGTACTGACGACTGTTTCCAAAAGCTGTTAGGACAGTATCCGGATAAAGAAAGGAGGAAGTGTTGTATGCTCTTCTTTCTGTTGGGAGAAGAAGAATAGAAAGATATTGTTGAGTTTTGTTGCAGGTCGAGCTTGCAAGGTCTGCCGTGGTGAGAATTTGCTTTTTTAAAGGATAAGAAGTGATACGTATGGAAAAGAAACGAATGCCATTGCAGCATAAAATCATTTTCGGATATATCATCTTAGTGGCGGTCATAGGCAGTATGATCGCCATTTTGATATATGAGCGGCGGCAGATGCGGGAAGTGGAAGGCAGCGTGGCACGGCTGTGGAGGATGTACGAGGACATACACATCGCCCATCGCCACGTCACCGGGCTTGCCCTGCAAGGCGAGGCTGCGGCAGGATGGAGTGATGCGGAAAGGGACAAATACCATACGCATCGCATGAGAACGGACAGTATGCTCGGCGTACTCGGACAACGGTACTCTACAATCATACCTGGCGGCGAAATAGACACTCTGCGTCGCTTTCTTGCCGAAAAAGATACAATACTCGTGGCGATAATGGAAACTCATAGGGAACAGTGGAAGAGGGCTGCCATGGGCAAGCGGCTGGCAAAAGATCTACCCGGAGCGGTGAAAGAAGCTACCCGCAGAGGCAGTGAAAAAACGGAAGTACTCATCGCAACGGTCGCAGAATCGGAACTCTCCGGCAGCGTCATCACCGAGCCCGGCTAGACGGAACCAGCAAAAACGAGGCTTACCGTCCTGTACGACCGTATCCCGAAACGCTGTACGACCAGCGGGAGAGGAAACTCAAAAAAATGGTTCTCCTCGAACAGTCGAGGAGAACCACCTATCAAAAGTACAATATTCTATCTTCTCTCACCTCTTTGTGTTTACTTTTACGAGAGTAGCAGCGCATTTTTATCCGCTTTACGTTTATCTGCCCGGCAGTTTGCAGATCCTGTCAGGAATTTGCGCGTGTACGCCTTGGCGTCGGATATTCATCTGTCTATTGCCTTTTTAGCCGCTTTCTTCGTTTTAGAAAGTCTTGGTGGAAACACCATCAAAATAATCCTGGAAGATGATAGGTCCTGTGATTGTGCGCTTCGATGTATAGACGAACTTCCGCACAGGACGGAACCACTCGGCATCCACATACAGAATCTGGCCGGTGTACGGCTCCAAAATCGGAAGGGATTTCGATGACCCGCCCAAACGCGGTCCAGTAACCCAAACCCTCTCACCCGGGGCATAGGTATGGTTGGTACTCATTTCTTGGTGAGGTATATAACAGACATTGCCAAAATAGGATCTGCCGTCACCTTCGCCCCACGACCTTGCCTGATACCAGCCGAGCTGGTGGGCGTGCGTGCACTTCTCGGTCAGGTCTATGGCTTCTTCGATGGAGCAGGTCTTCTCTGGAAAGAGGGTACCGCCGGAAGAAGCGTTCATAAGCCCGAGAGCCTCCATAAATGCCATGGCTTCCTTGGCCCAAGGGGCAATGCGGATGTGATCGGAGTATTTATCCAACCCAGAAACGAACTCCGTATATGAGTATACTCCGCACTCTTCTATATACCTAAGGGCACGGTACATCACGGCGGCCATCTCTTGGCGGGAGACAGGGGAGTCGTCTGCCGGGGCTTTTCCGCCAAGAGCCTTGTCCAGGCCAATGGAGGACGCCGTGGCCTCGCTGCCGGTAAGTTCTTTCACGAGATGCTCGGCCAGCGAGTTGAGCTGGCGGTGATTCAGGGGAAGTGTATAATCATTGCCAAGGACACTTTCATCCAAGAGGTTGTCATTGAGGGCGAAGTTCACACTACTCTGGAAGGCAGGACTCATCTTTGAGTCCGACTTTTTTTTGAGAATGAACATCCCCGGCTGTGCCGTGGTCTTCAGAAGGGCACTCTCCTCGAACTGTTTTGTCATGTCGGCCATGGCGTCCCTATAGCTCTCGTATGTTCCCTCTGTGCCGCTTGCCTGCCATTCTGCTTTGGTTATGTGCCTCTGGTCATAGCCTTCGGAGTGTCCGCACCAGATGCAACTGTACCACCATACATGCTGCCCGGCGGAGTTGACTCCGACATAAGCCTGGTCATCAGCAACAGGCTGATCATACTGATGAGCCCGGACCTCCCACGTTGGCCTGTTCATACTGAACACGTGTTTGTCATTGTGTTCGCACTTTCCGCAGATTTTGCAGGAATAATAATATTCCGGCCAATTGCTACAGGTGCCGTACCTGAAAACCTTGTCTGCCGCAGCTACCTTGTCGGTGAATACGTGGCTTGTGCAGAACGGTTTGGCTGCCGTCGCACCGGCTCCCTGTGCGGAGTGCACGTCGCCGGAGTAGGTTTTCAGCGAGAACAGTGTGCGGAAACTCCAAGTCGGACGGCTGAACATCGCCCTTACATCGGCTACAGCAGTCTCCGGGATAAAGAGCGTGGCACGCTGGGTATGGAAGAGGTAACTGAACTCGGGGCAGTAGATATCGCTGTGTTCCGGTGTATAACCCTGCATTACTGCGAATATGGCGCGTATGAACTTTACCGCATCGACTTTGTCGCTGAGCCAGACTTCCCTGATGTTGAATGGGCCTTGTATGGTATTGTTGACGTCCGATGCCACATCTCCATATATGCGCTCGTCATCGGTATCTACGATTACCTTGGTGACAAGCATATTCTTATGCCCGATGAACTCATCTCCGAACTCGCGCATGGCACGGAACGCCGCGTGATACGTATTATTGATGGTTATCACGTCAAGCGGGCTCACATCCGGGCAAGCAGCATCGGCCTCGGCGATTGAATACGCTTTCTGCGATGCGCGGTATGAGTCCTTGTTGAGCTCATAGTCCGTTGGGCTGCTCTGTGCCAGATCACGCATCGAGCCTTTTCCACCGGCTCCAACAGGCATGGATACCTCAATGTCGATGAAGTAAGGAGCGCTGCGCTCGACCTTGGCCTGCACTCCGTTGACTGTGGCGCTGATGCGGCTGCCGTCGATGTAGTAGTCGTTGTCCTTGAATATGTAATCGGTGTCGTACTTGCCCGAAGGATCTACCATGAACTTGATCCGGGCCTTGTATATGAACCCGTCCTTGAAGAACATGTCCCCTTCATCGTCCTCGCGGAAATCCCCGATCCAGTCAATCTCCTGGACTTGGATGCCGCCCGTGGCGGCAAGGTCTCCGAACTCGGTCTTCGCAGATGTGAACTGCATCTCGCGTGCATCGAAAAGCGACATCCCCGGGGTCGGAACCTGTATAGTGAAATCCACTGACTTGATCTTCGGCTTGCTCTGGGCCGAACTATCCAAAGGCAGCAGCAGTGCCGCCACTGAAAGTAGAAATAATATCTTTTTCATGACTCTACTTGCTGCCGTCTACGAAGATGAACCCTTCCGGGAAGACATATTCGTTGTTTATGTACTTGACTTCCAGTAACGGACATTCCGTGAATTCTTGATAGGTCTCCATAAGGAAATTCTCCTTCAGGCTGGAGTTCAGCTTGACAGTCTTGAGCGCTTTGCATCCGGAGAAGCAGAACCCTTCGAATTCCTTGACATTGGAGAGGTCGAGCGAGGTGATGCCGCTGTCCGAGAATGCGCTGTTGCCGACCTTGGTCACGCTCGCCGGGATATCCACATTCTTGAGGTTCTTGCAGCCACTGAACATGGATGAATAAATTTCGCTCAGATTCTCCGGAAGCATCACTTCTGTGAGATTGACGCAGCCCTCGAACATATCGTAACTCATCAGTCCGACGCGGCGTGGGAACTTGACGTTTTTCAGATTTATGCACTTCTGGAAACAGCCGTGGACTTCATCCATGACGTCGTTTTCGAAGACTACTTTCGTGAGGTTCTTGCAGCCGTAGAAAGCCGAACCCTGAACTATCTTGACCGAGGCCGGGATTACTATTTCAGTTATAGGAGTCTCGCGGAATGCCGAATTGGAAATCTCCGTCAACGTGGACGGAAGTTTCACGGACTTGATGGCGGTGCCGGAGAAAATATTGCCACGCATTTCCGTCACCGGATATTTTTTACCGTTGTATGTGACATAGTCCGGGATCACGATGTTCTTGCCGGCAACGGCCGTCTTCGCCACTTCCGAGATGAATGCGTGGGATGCGCCGCCGTTGTTGGAGTTGTGCAGGACATACAGGACTCCCTCGATGTCAACCGTAGCACCAGCCCCGACCTCCTCAATCACTTTCCCGGTCTGGCCGGACGCTGATGTCGTGATGCTTTTTTTGTTCGGCTGCGGATCCCAGACGGTCCAGTTGGCTTTGTGGGCGTTCTCATAGCCTCCGTGAGCATTGAAATATGCCTTGGTCTCATCACTGATCCACTTGTCTTTAAGTGTGAAGAGCGGAGTGAGGGATGAGCGGATCAGGGTTTTGTACTCGCGAGAGTCAAGCACGGAGGCGATTTTGTTGTGGATGCCGTTGATGACCCACTGGTAAGTGTCGGCGCCGTATTCTTCTTTGGCTTCGTTGTATTGCTCGACCATCTTGTTCAATGCGCCCACGCGAGCCCAAAGTTCGCCCTTGACGATCTCATCGTATCTCCAATGTGCCGGGGTGAGGGTTTTGATGTAGCCGTCGGCAAAGCAGTCGTCGAGCATCAGAAACTCGGCTACAAGGCTCTGGTTGTCGAGCTCATAGACATTCGGCTGTTTTTCACTCCAGTTCACCTGATCGGATGCCTCTCTCGGCGGCATCACCGGCTTTACCGATTTGATCCCATACGTTGCCTCGACAGGGTATCCGAGTGGCGCAAAAAGAGCAGTGTGGGTCTCCGGCAACCTGACGGTGGGAGCTTCGTCTTCAGCGTTCTTATTGTTGTCCGGCCCCACCATGGCGTCGTGGCGCTTTTGGAGTTCGCTGTCGAGACTTGAAGTGTTACCGGACTTTTCCGGAAGTTTTTTGGGCGCTACTTCCTGTTTGACTTTCTGTTCTATCTTCTTTGCGGCGTTCTTGAGTCTTTCCTTGAAAGACTGCGCAGATGCGCATGGCGCTCCGGAGAGGACAACCAGACTAAGAATAAGAAGTGTACGTGGAATAAGAAGTGTACGTGCGTTCATAAAATATTTGGTATTTAAAAATCCGTTGGCGGAATTAGATTGATAAATATATCTATGTCTTTCGTTTGCATCAAATGGATTCATGTTTTTTATTCTCCAATATTGAATTAATGTTCTTATTATCAATAATATAATGACGAGACTTCATGAATTGACATCGTAGAGTTCCCGTAAAATTATGGAAACTTGATTGTCTTTATTACAATCTAAGATTCTTTAATACAGGAAAGGATGTAGCTATTCGAAATAATAGAACATTCTTTTAATTTAATTTCATTTCTCTTCGCATCTGCTTCACGTTCATCACCGGTATACAACTTATTTGACAGTTGTGAAAATTCTGTGTTATATTGTGGATTTGCAAGGATTTCCTCTTGTATATTATTGTATAAGTTTATTAGATTACAAAGATAGTGAAACCAATCGGCACATCGAATATAATTCGCTATATTTGCGCTATTCAATCAAGGCATAATATGAAATTAAATAGGACAAAAGCCGTTCTGGCAGAGAAAGGTATCTCTCAGACATGGCTGGCAAAGCAGCTTAACAAGAGTTTCAGTATGGTTAATGCCTATGCCTGCAATAGGATCCAACCAAACCTTGAGACCCTTCAGCAAATAGCTGTCATCCTGCAAGTTGACTTGAAAGACCTAATCACAGACAAAGAAGAACGATAGTAGAATTATGAAAGATATATTATCATACGAATCCGACATTTGGTCGTGCGCCGATTTACTCATATCATCGGGAATCAAGCAAAGCAAATTTCCTGATTACATGATGCCATTCTTCGCTCTCATCATGCTCGAAGGGCGTATGCGAAATGAAATGGCAGATATTGAAGCCTCCGAGGGCCTGACCCGCGAGAACAACCTGCAGGAATTTATCGAAGCGTTCCGAGACCGTGAGTGTGGATATAACGACTACATTGTTCGCGAAGGCAAAACACTGTCCACCATTTGCAATAACGACAAGACATTTGAGCAGGATTTCCGAAGCTATCTGGCAGGCTTTGACGGAACACTCAAAGAATTGCTCGGCATCGAGCGTGGTACGGACGACAGCAAATACCTCAATCTGGACGGCATGGTTGCCGAGTTGCGGAAGAAAGGTATTCTGATGCAGTATATCACCCAATGGTCTCAAATAGATCTTTCTCACTACAACAACTCGGAAATAACCACTCTCGAAGAGCATATCAAACGCAAATGGGCCGACATATCGGCAGAAACGGCCGGAGAGCAGTACACCCCGGAAGATATTATTTCGCTGATTGCCGAAATCGTTGCGGCGAAGATCGACATCTCCACCGATGATTTTGTACATATCTACGACCCGACATGCGGTGGAGCTAATTTGTTGTTCGGCGTTGTGGACCGTCTGCGCGATAAGGCCGGCTACAAATATATAGCTGCTCACGGTTGCGACTGGAACGATGCGCTATACGCTTTGGCGAAGATCGAATCGTTGTTCCGCGAGAATACCGAAATCAAATATGGCAATACCCTAACCTCTCTGCCGTTCAAGGGCAAAGAGTTTGACGTCGTTGTTGCCAATCCTCCCTACGGAATTCCGTGGAAAGGCTACGAGAAAGAGATTCGGAACGACCAAACCGGACAGTTTTCATTCCTGCCTACGGTAAGCGACGGGCAATTGCTCTTCTTGCAGCATAACGCATGGCACCTGCACGAGAACAAAGGTATTGTCGTAGAAGTAAACAACGGCTCGTCGCTGTTCAGCGGCGATGCCGGCAGTGGCGAGAGCAATATCCGCAAATATCTTTTCGACAACGATTGGGTCGAGGCCATTATCCAAATGCCGTCTGACGAGTTCTTCAATACAGGTATAGTCACCTATTTGTGGATTCTCAACAAGAACAAACCGGCCGAGCGAAAAGACAAGGTAATCCTTATCAACGCAGCCGATCTTTGGCAGCCGTTGAAGAAAAACAAGGGTTCGAAACGCAAGGAGATGAACCCCGAGCATCGTGCAGCCATTGTCCGAGCGCTGGTTGAATTCAAGGATTGCGCCATTGCCAAAGTTTACGACAAATGGCATTTCTATTTCAACAAGCAGTCTGTCGTTCTTACCGAGACCGACAGCGAAGGACGCTATGTTAGTAAGACACTCAATACAGACGGAAAGCCCTATAATATCAAGGACATTACGTCTTACTGCCAGGATGGTACTTGGATATGGCCGCAGGATAATGACGCCGAATCATTAAAACTTCGGAACTCTGTACTTCACCATTTCGGAATCAATGCCTGGTCTGTCGTGATTTGTTCCGATGCGATTTATTGGGTGGATAAAGAAAACAACGAAATCATGCGCACCACCTACGCAGGAAAACATGAGTGTTTGGGCAATGGTGCTATCAACGTACAACTCGGCTATAATAAACGCAGAGAAGAGCACACCATATCTGCCAAAATTGTTGATTGTACGACCAAGGACTCGGAGATTATTCCGTTCGACCCCAATCCCGAGGTCAATGAACAAGGCATCAAGGATTTTCTCCAACGCTATATCTACAAGCCCTATACGATTGGTGAGAATGTCGTGGGTATTGAGGTGAACTTCAACAAGGAATTCTATGTTCCCGAGACCGTTGAACCGGTAGATTCCATCCTTGCCGAAATCTCGGATATTGACAAGGCAATCGCAAATCTTGAAAAGGAGTTAGGATTATGAGGCTGAAAGATATAGCATATATCAATCCTGCCTATACAGGTCCAGATTTGGGCGATCAATTGGTTTCATTCTCTCCAATGGAATGTTTAAGATATGATTCTCTTAAGCCCATCACAATATCCTTTTCAGAGGCCAAAGGGAAATATACATTTTTTAAAGACAATGATATACTCTTTGCAAAAGTGACACCTTGTTTTGAGAATCAAAATATCGCAATAGCAAACAACCTTGTGAATGGCATCGGGTTTGGTTCCTCCGAGATAAACGTTCTTCGTCTTAAATCGGATGCATCATTACGATATATGTTTTATGTAATATGCTCAAATCGATTCTACAATACTGGATGCTCGTCAATGTGTGGTGTTGGAGGACTCAAACGCATAAATCCTCGAGCAGTATCAACATTTGAGTTTACAATGCCCTCCTTGACAGAGCAGGAGGCAATTGCGGCATATTTGGATAAGGAGTGTGAGAAGATTGGTCGAAAAATAGAACTGTTGGAGCGCAAAGCCTATGCTTACAGCCGACTTCGTCGCTCCCTGATCAACCGCGCCGTCACCCGTGGATTGGATCCCAATGTTTCATTAAAACCATCTCCTATAGCTTATGAGACAGAAATACCAAGTCATTGGGAAATCAGGAGAATTAAAAGTCTTTTCGAGGAGCGAATTGAGTACTCATATACAGGCAATGAGGATTTATTATCTGTGTCAGAATATTATGGCATAGCAAAAAGAGCAGACATTATTGATAATGAGAATATATCACGTTCTGATTCATTAGAAGGATATAAGCGCTGTTATATTGGTGATATTGTTTCTAACATTATGCTTGCCTGGAAAGGTAGTCTTGGAATGACTAATTACAATGGCATAGTAAGTCCTGCATATGGCGTATATAAACCAATTTACAAGTTAAATTCTCGGTATTATCATTATTTATTCAGAACAGAATTATATAAAGCAATCTTCAAAAATCATTCTCGGGGAATCATAGACAGCCGCCTAAGATTATACACGCCTAATTTCTTGGCCCTCAAAACATTTTACCCACCGTTATCAGAGCAAAATGAAATTGCCGCATATCTGGATGAGAAGTGCGCAAAGATTGATACCATCCTCGAAAAGATAAATACCGAAGTAGAGCGTCTGAAGGAGCTGAAACGCTCCCTGATAAATGAAGTAGTAACCGGCCAGCGAGCCATCGATACAGAGTCGCGCTCCTAAAACTACATTGGATTATGACCGAACTTGAGTTGCAAAGTGAATATGTAATGGACTTTTTCTGCCGCCGTGCAGATGGTCTTGGTTTTCGTGAAATAAAGAATAATGCCGTTTCGCCCGATTTGTTTATTCCGGCCAATCTGTACGAGTTCTTGAAAGAGAATTCGCGCAAAGCATGGAACAGCCTGCTCAAAAAGAGCGAATACAATGGCGACGAGCAAAAATTGCTCCGGGCTATTATGGATATGATTCGCGAGAAGATTGAGGCGAGTGCCAATGTGGCAATTTTCTTGAATAAAAACCGAACCATTACATTCGAAGGCGAAACTCTGCAACTTATTTATGTCAGTGGTTCGGAATTGCGCGGCGATGAAGACTTCAACAAAAACATCTTTGCGGCTGTCGAGGAGATGAGTTATTCATTCCACCACGACGCCAAAAAGATATTCGCATTTCGCCCCGACCTGTCGTTCTTTGTCAACGGCATTTTTCTCGGCTACGCCGAATTGAAGAGCAACTTCACCAATCAGACGGCTAAAACGAACGGCAGGAACAAAATCATTACCGACTACCTCGAAGCCGTGTGGGAATATACCAAGATTGCCAATGGCAATGATGTATCGCAAACGCTTCGTCGTCGCATGCTCCGGCCGTTTGAGAAATCGATTCACCTCGTAACCACGGACATCACGGACACATACATACTGCGGGATCCGGGACAGTTCTTTGATGAAGCAAAGCGAGGTTTTCAAGATAATACCATCTCGATCTCTTCTTTCCGTCCGGTGGTGGAGAAGGTATTCAAACCCCTCCCCATAAAGCAGGTGGAGGCAACCGATCCGCGCGTTCGCTTCGAAGAGGCAATGCGTTCGCTCTACTCCAAGAAGATGATCGAGAAAGAGATCCTCTACTACAACTTCATGGCCTACACCTATAAGACCGTAACGTCTGTTGTGAATGGCCATAAAGTACAGAAGAAGGAGTATAAGGACAAAACAGGTCGTCTGATATGTCCGCGTCCGAAGCAGAAATTCGGCTGCGACCGGATCATGGAGCGTGTTCAGGAATTTCTGGACCACGAAAATGAACCCTTGTATTTTATCAACCGACTGCGGGCCGAACTGCAAGCACTCAATGCGCCACAGGACCTGATAGACCGCGTAGTGGCCGAGAGAGACAGTTATTGCAACAACAAATATGTCTATTCACTCTTGTTGCAATATGCTGCAGGATTCGGCAAGAGCAACATAATAGGTTGGACAGCGCTGCAACTCAAAGATCTGCGTTATAAAGGCGAATGGGTCTATAACAAGATTCTGCTCGTTGTCGATCGTTTGCAATTGCGCGACCAGCTCGACTCGATGATGCTCAACATGAACATCGACAAGGCCATGTTCGTAGAGGCGACCGACCAGGACACCTTTGTGAAGGCGTTGAGCGACAAACGCCGTATCATCGTCGTGAACATTCAGAAATTCTGGGAACTCAAGAAAGCCATCGAAAAAGCCGGCAAGGATTTCAAGAATATGCGCGTGGCTTTTCTTATTGATGAGGTACACCGCTCAAACACCGATGATGTTCATCAGGAGATGTATTCGGCGTTCGATGAACTGCAGGACATTTTTGATGAGGACGGAGGGTTTATCACAAAAGGTTCTACAAAGAAGAATCTGATTGTCGGTTTCACGGCAACTCCTAGCGACCGAGTATTGGCTCGTTTTGGCGAATTTCACAGAAGTACCAACTTTATTAATCAGCTATGGAAGCCATTCGATTCATACACCATGAAGGAGGCCATAGCAGACAGTTACATTCTTGATCCGACGAAACATATTATTCCCGTACCTGCAAAAATGTATTTTGAACTCCCCAATGGCGTTATGCAGGCTATAACGGCAGCCATGAATTCGGGCCAGGAGGAACGGGTATCATTCGCCAAAAAGCAAATATACGAGAACCCGGACCGAATGAAAGCAATTGCCGAGTTCGTGGTCAATCGGCTGCTTTCATTGGTTTACGGGAAAATTCGTGGCACGGGAAAAGCCATGCTTGCGGTTAGCTCTATTCCGATTGCTATTCAGTACTGTAAAATCATTCGTCGGTTGATGGCGGAGAAGACTGCATCGGGAACTTTTGCCAAATATTCCGATGCACCTGTCGCTATCGTCTACTCCGATAATCAAAAGTACGAGAAATGTTCGTCGATGAATGGCGGTGTGACAGAGGATAAGGTGATAGACAACTTCAAGACGGCAAAAAACGGGCTTATCATTGTTGTTGATAAGCTGCAAACGGGGTTTGACGAGCCCAAGCTACACACGCTGTTTCTCGATAAGGAGATTCGCGACATTAATGCCATTCAGACAATCTCGCGCGTAAATCGCAAGGCCAAGTACAAAGAAGAGTGCCATATTATAGACTTCTCATTTGGCAACGTCAACGAAAAGAATATTCGGGATGCTTTTGCCAAGTTCTGTGGTATGGTTATCACGGACTTTGATCCGCTTCGTGAGAAGGCGATTATTCAGGAGCTGTATCGAGAATTATTGGCACAACCAATCTATATCAAGTGGTTCGAGCGATATAAATCGTCTGTCAATAATGCAGAGGCCAATGCCCAGCTATGTCTCGATATGGACGCTGACATTCGGGCGTGGATCAAGAATGTAATGGAGGCGCATGCACAATACACGCAGGATCTTAAAACGCATAGCGAGGAAACGGCCTCCACAAGCGACGATGATCCAGCAAAAGCACTACGCAAAACCATCGGCCGGTACAACTCTCTGCTGGTTCTCTTGCAAGGTGTAATCGAATTGGATGCTCAATTTAAAGATGCCGTATTTATTGACTTCTGGCAGCGATACTGCAATATTTATCGCTCTATATTTGAGCAGAAAGATTCTATTGGCTCAATACACACCACCTTCGACGGAGAAATCGGGTTGCTCGTGAGTGATGAGGTTGAGATTGAAGAGCCTCAGGAACAAGACGACGCTCCCGAAAACTCCAGAAGCAAGAAAAATACGGGAGAGAACCGAGGTGGATTAGCCTCGATATTCGATACCCTTGCCCGACTAAACGCAACTGAGCAAGAACGAGAACAAGAGATACAATTCTACTTTACAAAGACAAACGAATTTTATGAGTTTCTAAAGTCCGACGGACGGTTTATGGCAATGTTACGCAGTCCGAATTTTTCGCGTGATGAAATAGAAAAAGAGTACAACAAACTGATTCGTCGCTTTCTTCGCCAGGCTGAAGATGTTAAGATAAAGAAACTTATTGACGAGAATAAGGAGATGTTTCTTGAGGACTTCAAGAACAAGATAGTCAATGAATGAGACTGTAAACTTGGGGTATTTAGTAAAGAATTTCATAACTTTATAAACACGCTTTAGTTTACAGTCCCCTTTTATTCATCTCGAATAGACGTCTTATCTGCGTATAGACTTCTTGGACGTGTTGTTGACTATTCGGATAGCATAAAGTAGACACCTCCTCCGATACGCCTCTTCCTCCTCATCCGGCCTTCTTCCGTCCCAGCGAAGGTCTGAGTCGGCGTTGCCACCGCCTCCGCTGGATGCAACAGCGACAGGTTGTCCGCCAATCAAAGCATCAGCGATAGAAAAGATTCGTTCCCGCACAGAAGGCTCAGCCAGTTGGTCAAGAAACGTCTGCATCTGTTCTGTCTGATTATTGTTGAGATCCGTCAGTCGTGCATACTCCTGTTGTAGCCATTTAAACTCCCGATAGTCCAGCAACGCATTATTCTGCACCGCCTGTATTTGCTGTTCGGCATCTTTCCGATACAGTTCTTCAATCTGACGGACAATCTTCACGAATCGGCTGGCGATAGACCGGTTCTGCTCCTCAATCCATTTGTCGACCCCGAATATCGGAGGTTTACCAGTGATTCGTGGCGGCTCAAAATCTATCTTGTGATTGCGGAAAGGTTGCACCACTCTACCGACACGGTCTATATTCTTTGTCATCTTCTCCAGTTCCTGCTCCTTTTCTTGAAGCTTACATGCCTTGTCTTCAAGTTTTGACTGGTATTCGGAAATCTGTTTTTGTACCCTGGTCTTTTGAATTTCATATTCCTGAAGAGCGATTTTGCCGGAAGCCAGAGATTTCTCTATTTCTTCAAGTTGGGATTGAGACCTAAATATCTGTGCTTCCAATCTCCGTATCATAGTTTGCAGCCCCTTGACTGCTTTCTCCGCCTGTTTCGCATCTTTGGCCAGTTTCCGGATATAATCGCGTTTACTAAGATGGTTGACGTTCCGGCCTTCAATACTGTCACCACGTTCCAACCCGTACTTGCTCCCTACCTCTTCATATAGTGAGGTGTGCATTTCCCGAAGAATATGGCCATACTCATAACGGCTCTTCCCGAACTTAGCCGACCACATGACGCATTCGCGTCCGCTTTTGGCTCGTTGTCCGACAGGAACAATCAAGGCATGGATATGTGGACTGCTCTCATCAAGGTGAACCTGGAATCCTATGATGTTTTTCTGTCCGTACCGTTTGGCGCACCAGTCATAGACATCTTTTGCCCATTGTTCGATTTCCGGACATCGTTGGAGATGGCTGTTGTCTGCGCCCTTGTCCAGATTTACGGTTTGGGGGCCAAATGCCATCTCAAGCGTACGGTCATGATTACCTCCGAAGATAAATTTCGCACAACAGTTTGGTTGAATTTTGCTGTCCGGCTTGAAAGGTTTCCAGCCCAGTTCAGTCAACCGTTCCTGCAAACGTACTTCAAGCGATTTCTCTTGATAGCCTAACGGATGAACTTTCCCATCGGGCCCAATCTCGAAATTCAGTTTCATTCGGGTCTTGTCATAGTGATTGGTCGGATCCTGATTCTTTCTGTCAATCTTGTCGTCATTCCAATGCCTTTCGTTTTCATTCGCCTCTGATGTGCCGAATGACTTCCCGGCTTCAACATGCATGGCCTGTTTAATATCTGTGTTCATATAGGATATACTTTTGATAAATGATTAATATTTGAGCTTGCTCTTGTGCCAGTCCGCTCTGCGGGACAATGACCGGATTTTATTGCCGTCAGGTAAAAAGTCCTTATTGTGTTAAGGACTTTCTATAAATCCTCGGAACAAGTTCCTTTACTATTCAATAAGTTCCAAATCCAGTTCATCAATGAGCAACTGCAATGTTGGATTACGTTGTATCATCTGATGGAGTATCTGTCTCTTTGATGGTGAATACAGAAAGAAGTCTGCAATGTCCAATCCTTGGCTGCGTTGCTCTTCATCGGATGTACATTCCAAAACATTGGACACAACAACCCGTTTGCATATTCCAGACAACAAAGCAGACTTTTCTTTCCATTGTTCGGTTGCTCCTAAATCAGGGATGAGGGTAACCTCCCTGCCTTTGAGAGCCTGCATAGCTTCACTGTTGAAACAACCGTTCTTTCCACCTGTTGCCAACCATATATAATCGGGGATAAAATGGCTCATTACAACAGCGGTCTTTTCACTTTCCACCAGCATTACAGGAGACGATGATTTTTTCAGAAGATGTTCTCCAAACAGACATTGCTTCAAATGGAAATCCTGCAACTTCAACTCGGAATGTGCCCAGCTGACAAAAGCCTGAGGCTCTTTAACCCGATGGCCTGTCTCGGCATTATAGCACATTACCTTGCCGGTTCTTACCTGTCCATTTATATCTGTCTGCCAGAAAACCGTTGCACCTCCCCATTTTGAAGATGTCCCTATGCGATACATTTCAAACAATCTGCTTGCCTCATTTTCGCCAAATACATGACAGAAATACTGATATAAGGGGTTGATTGAATAATGTTACAGACTCCTTAACACATAAGATGAAGGAATATACGAAGGGGCAATACAAGACGGAATTTTATCTGCCGTCTTATAAGGGGCAGAAAAAAGTGACTTGCCGCGTCCCTCATCCATTTCTAATACATCAGGATTATCCTTGAAGTATTCCTTAGGTGTATAGTGGTAGCCACAACTGTTTTCATGATCACACTTGCCGACATTACCGGGAAAGCTAATGCTGCCTTGTTCATCAATATACCTGACAAAACATCGGCTTTTACCACAGTTCGGACAAGTAGTCTTGCTTCCAGGGCGGTATTTCTGCAAATGGAATCTGTATTCACTCATGGTCTTCTGATTTTAGTGTGGTTGCACTCTGCACTTTTGCACTTTGAGAAGATTGCACGGTATCCTGGCAAGATGAAAGTGCAATAGTGCAAGGTGCATCAGTATTTTCTGTCATAAGTTTGCGATAGACTCCATGCTGAAGCTTTTCTATAAGAGGGTGCTTAAGCCGGCATAATTGGTCAAGCACATAATAGACGGTACGTCGGGACATATCAACTTTTCTACCGGCAATAACAGCATCCCCGGAAGTGAACCGATCTTCCAACAGAGAAAGCCAGGCTTCTTTCGTTTCGCCGATACTGTTTATGACAATGGTTTCCTGAATCCTCCTGTATGTTTCCTCATAATAATCAATCATACGGATTGCCGATTCTACAGAGTCGCGCTCAATATATTGCATATCTCCACTATCAGTAGCCCATTTCATTACCTGAAACAACAGGGCAAGACGTGCTACATGGCCGTTGAGTTTCATCTTGCGGCTTTCAACATCCGCATCATCCTCAATGGCATTTACAGCATCGATAATTCCATTGTACCATTCATAAAAATATTCTTCCGCATCGTCAGACATTGTAAGTATACGGGGATTGACCGTTGTACCCTTGTCATCAAGGATACAGGGGATGCTTAAGATTCTGTTGATTATTGTCCTCCATTGATTCATGATGTCAGGACGGGCTGTATTCCGTTCTTCCCGTCTCCATCCTGATATCTTCCTGTTTTCGGGATAGACAAACAGAAAACGGTCAAGCAATCCGTTGGCAAGGAACTCAGTACGGAAAACTTCCTGTAACATATTTGTCTGTATCGAACCTATGACATTAATACATGGATTCTTGATTAGAACAGGACGTGATTCTGATTTGCGGATAATCTTTAACGGCTGTCCGCTATAAGCTGTCAGCAGATCTTCAATGAGGTTGTTCTTGCTGTTGTACCTTTTGACGGAATTGAACAAAGCCAGGATTTCATCGACGACCAATGTTATCCCACGCTGATTATGCTGATGAATATTCATCATAGCCTCCGGGGTGGAATCATAAATGACCGTCGTTACAAAATTCGGTTTCTTGAGCAGTTGTTCTTCCCCGTCTCTTCCGTGCTTGCCTGCTGACATGGCTCTTTCATATTCGTCATATTCCTCGTTGTATTTCTCATGCAGCCGGTCATCATACTCATTAATCGGCTTATAGATAAAACCGAGGGGAGGAGTCTTTCCAAGCCCGGGACGTCCGACCAACATCATATAAAGGGATGGGCAAGTTTTCCACTCGCCCTTTATACGGATATGACAAGAGTTGCCTATTGCAGTAGCAACAGCAGAAAGAACAATAGACGCAGTATATTCCACATTGAAATTTTCGTATCTGGCAAGATTGAGGATAATCTCCTGTATCTTGTCCGGGAAGGCATCCAACGGAAGACCTGTTTCCGGAACGCCTTCCACTTCCGAACGAAGCATGTTGGTCAAATGAATGGTGTCAAACATAGCCACCTCCTTGCTGTTTTGGAAGTTCATCACCAATAGCGAAAGCTTCATAATGGAAACGACGCAGAAAGCGGTCTACGTCTTCCTGCGTGTACCAGTATTTATCACCTTCACGCGAGTAGCCGAGATAGCCGTTGTCTCGCAACTTTTTCAGATACTTTTCTTTGATGTTCAATTTCTCCATCAAAGACTTGTTGTCATAGAGACAGCACCCACCTGCCTTACTTGGAAGTGGTAATTGCAACTGTTTCTCTACTATGCCGAGAATCTTCTCAAGTAATTCCCGTTCACATAAATTTTTCTCTCCATCTAATTTTTTAGCCATATTTTTTCGTATTATGGCTTAACCTTCCTGATGCACACTCGGACTATAAGCCGGGTTTATGTTATGGCACGACTGTGCACATCGACCATAACGGCAGCGAAATTAGAGACTCCTTAGCACTTAGGAAGTTAGTACAAATTAGGCTAATGAATTAGACTGAAGTTAGGATTGTATTAGATAATATTAGAATTGGAGATTAAAGCATTGATTATAAATAAAAAGAGTAGCCAAACAGCTACTCAAAGAATTTATCTATTTCCTTAGATTTTGCAGGAACGGCAAGGTCTTTCCTATTCGACCGGGACTGCCCCAAATCAGGCATTTCAAACAAATTGCTCAGTTCCGTATCAGGAAAGACCCCCAATCTGCCGAATTTCCAGAATGATTTCTCATCCGTATCAGAATATACGGGCTTATCTCCACAATATATCCGACCACACATATATGCTAATAGAACTTTGGAATCATTCCACTTATAATGGGAATCTTTTTCGCTCATATAACCAGCCTCTATCGCTTTCGCAAAAACTTTCACAGCCAGTACCGTATTCAACATTCCTGTCAAGACAACAGCCCCTTCGTCACCTACTGACTGTTCCTCCGAAATAGAAGTTTCCGTGATATTGCCATTCTGTACCTTTATTCTTCCCTTATTTCCCTCTTTCAGCATTTCAGCACAAAAGGCGAGAGCTGCACCTGAAATCAATGTTATGATAGTGCCCCAAAACGTTGTAGAGCCCGAATTGTCTTCATCAATCGGATTTATCACACCGACTCCGACAAGCAATAGTGTACCCGCAAACAAGGTGATTGCACTTGACCACAGAATCAGCCTTGCATATCTTTTGAAAGCAAAGGACAAAGCAAGAACGATAATACAAAGACCTATAACCAAGAATATTATTTGTAGCATAAATATTTCACATTACATAGAAACAAAAACTAATTATCTCAATACCATAAATCCTAAAAATCATATTATTTCAAGCGGAGTGAACTCGTCTTTCAGTCGAGCCACTTCAGCAGACAATGTTTCCGGCAAGAAACGGGCATAGACTTTCTCTGTGACATCCGTACTTCCATGACCGAGCAATCGGCTGACAACAGACATCGAGAGACCTTTGTTCAGCGCAAAAACTGCGAAGGTATGGCGGGCCACGTGCATTGATAAGTTGAAAGGCAGACCAATTTGTTCTCCAACCACGGCCAATGACTGATTGATACATTTAGTCGCATTATTACGTGCCTTATAAAGTGCCTCCGCATCATCCAGATCCAAAGTTTCCTTCACAAGGTCAAATACATACCGACATCCTGCACGTTTTTCCTGCCATTGTTGCAATATGCGCAATGCAGGTTCAGTCAGAGGAATAACATGACGTTTATTTGTCTTTATCATAATCTTACGCAACTCTTTCCGGGCAAAATCGATATGCTTCCATTGCAGGGTCATCACATCCACCACACGAAGTCCGCAAGCATGAAACGCAAAGAAAAACATTTCTAAAAATTCTTTTCTACGCGGTTCAGTACAGGTCTTGTAATATTCAAGCAATGCCGCCATCTGTTCCTTACTTAGACTTTTGCCGTCAAACTCTGCTTCTTCTTCAGAAAGCGATACCTTAGTTACAATGCGCATATCCTGAATCCTTGCATTGACGGCAGATTCCATCATACCCATTTCACAAGCGTATGCACATGCCTTTAATATCGGGGTAAGAGAATGGTTGATAGTGGCATCACTGTTCTGCTTGATTTCCCTACGCCATGATATATAGCTGTCTAACAGCTCCGGAGTCATCTCGCCTACATAAATGCTATCAGAACGGTAGGTTCCCTGTCGGGTAGCCCTCAGGAATGTCTGGAATATATTCATGCAGCTCTTTCCGTTTTCATACCGGCTCCTTCCTATTCTGTTTCTTGTATAGTCCGAAGAAAGGCGTTCCAATGTGAACTCCACAAAATCTTTTCCTTGATCACGACGTGCCAGAGGCTTGTCTGCAAGAAAACTGGAAACGACATCCGCTGTAATTTGGTTCGGATGCTTTTCGTTATACTCGGCAAGTTGCGAATCTATGCGTTCAACACGTGCAAGCAGAAGTTGGTTCAGCCGTTTGAACTCACCACCATAGCTTGCACGGATTTCACCCCGTCCCTGATTGCCGTTCTGATTCCAGTCTGCAACCTTGACAAAGACATTTGTAGTCTTACGGATTATCTGCCTGTTCCAAGTATATTCCAACTCGACAGGATAGGCTTTATCTCTATCAACCTCCTTTGGTGTACGAAGTCGATATTTGCCCAACGGATATAGTCTTTTCGGTCTTCCCATACGCTTTTTCCTCCTTTTAACAATATTCCTGAGGAGAAACAAAGATATGGAATTTTAGACAAACAAACCACCTTTTTGAGAAGAAAAACCGCAATTTAGACAAACAAACCACACCATCAAACACCCTAAAACACCAGCGCGACAAACAAATTTTTATTGTTTATCGCGCTGATATTTAGCTGTTTAGCCTAAATAAAGGTTATTAATATTCCTCTTCGTTAAAAAAGAAATCCTCTTTGCTCGGATAATCCGGCCAAATATCTTCTATACTTTCATAGATTTCGCCTTCATCTTCCATCTCTTGCAAGTTTTCGATTACTTCCAACGGAGCGCCCGAACGCATTGCATAGTCAATCAACTCATCCTTTGTAGCAGGCCAGGGAGCATCCTCTAACTTCGAGGCCAATTCTAATGTCCAGTACATAGTTTTCTTATTTTTTAAGTAAATACTTTTCTTTCGTTCTCTAATTAGCCGCAAAAGTATAATAAATTATTTCATTTGCAACTTTTATCCCAAAAAATTTCATCCGTTTTAGTTAAATGATTTAACTTTCGGGTCAAAATGAATAAATAATCAGATAAACGGTTGACAAATGCTGTTACACGGGCATCTATGTCACATTCTTCAGCCAATGCAAGAATGCGTCGCTCGGCACGGCGACACACCGTCCGGCAAATGTGTCCAACGGCTGCTCCACGGTCACCCCCCGGCAGAATAAAAGCATTCAAAGGAGGAAGTTCATTGTCAATTACGTCAATTGCCTGCTCCAACATCCGGATGTCTTCATCCTCTATACGACTTTCCATACGCAACTTGGTCTGTGTCTGATCCGTTGCCAGATACGAACCGACAGAGAATAATTTATTTTGTATACGAAAAATGATTTGTTTATCCTCCTCATCCGTCAAATACGTTTGCAACAATCCCAAATAGGAGTTCAATTCATCCACTGTGCCATAGGCTTCAAGCCGTATATGCGTTTTCGGCACCCGGGTACCACCTACCAATGATGTGGTTCCCTTATCACCTGTTTTGGTGTATATCATGCTTTTCTTCATGGTTCCGGTTATAAAAAATTTACAATATAATGCTGTTTATATCTCGCTTTATCAAAAAAGACCAACCCTATGTCATACAAATCAAAAGTGATACCCGTCGACTCACTGGCTACAATTTGCTCCCACCATTTCCGTTTTTCCTTCGATTCATGAATTCCTCCGACAATAAAGCAACTACGAGGTCCGGCATAAGGAAGTACCAGTTCAAAAACTTCTTTATAAAAAGGAGTATGCCCTATATGCAGACAATCTAATGTATGCACCTCCGCCAGTTTCTCCTCCAGTTGCCGGGAAGTCTTTGCCCAATCCCTGCCTTTCAAGGTGACGGAGTCCATAGTATGACACGCAGCCCGCATATATCCTATGGATGCCCCATTACCAATCCCCACTTCAATCAACGACTTTGGTCTGAAATAATTAACCAACCGGAATAGCAAACGGTTCACTTTCCTTCGATAATGTGGCAAATAAGCAGGAAATCCCCTTTCCTTCAATACCCGATAAGCATAGTAGTGATATTTTTCATAAACAACAGAAGTAATCAGAAAAAAATCAGACGGAGAGTGTACTCCGTAACCACAACGGTGACGGAAGCGACTGCACCAATTCCATATACGATGAAGAAAAAACATATTTCTCAGCTTTATTAAGTAACACAAAGATAAAAGATTACCCGACAATATCGAAATAAAATACTATTTTTGTTGCCCATTAGTTATTAAACCATTTATAAACGATGAAACACACACTCTCTTTTATGGTATGGGCAATACTGGCTGTCTTATTGCCTTTACAAATGGCCCAGGCCGCAGCTCCTCCCACTGAATTACAGAAAAGACTTCAAAATCTTCCGGACATCAGTGACATTAAACCAATGCAAAGTGATGCCTATCCGGAGAAATATGTATTCTTCATTAATCAACTATTGGATCCGCATCACCCCGAAGCAGGGAATTTCAAGCAAAGGGTTATTCTCTCGCATGTAGGTTTTGACCGCCCTACCGTACTGGTTACCGAAGGCTATACCGCCCATTATGCCACCCATCCGCGTTATCAAGAAGAGTTATCCAAATTATTCAACGCCAATCTGGTATTCGTGGAATACCGTTATTTTGGTGAGTCCATGCCGAAGCCCTGCAACTGGGATTATCTCACGGTTGAAAATTCACTGTATGATTTGCATCATGTAACCACGACCTTGAAACAACTATACGATGAGAAATGGATAGCTACCGGAATCAGCAAAGGCGGACAGACTACGATGTTCTACCGCACTTACTTTCCCGATGATGTGGATATCTCCGTACCTTACGTAGCCCCCCTCAACCAATCATTGGAGGACGGCCGTCACGAACCGTTCATTGCCAATAAAGTTTCGACTCCCGAAAACCGTAAACGAGTTGAAAACTTTCAACTGGAAGTACTTAAACGCAAGAGCCGGCTGCTACCGATGTTCGAAAAATATTGCTCGGATAAAGGATATACCTTCCGCATTCCTATAGCCGAAGTATACGACTTCAATGTATTGGAATACTCATTTGCCCTATGGCAATGGGGAACTCCTGTAAATAAGATTCCGGAAACAAATGCCGATGACCACACGCTATTCAAGCATTTCATAGCTATTTGTGAACCGGATTATTTCTCCGAACAATCTCCCTACCCTTCCTTTAATGTGCAAGCGGCCAAAGAACTGGGGTATTACGGATATGACATCAAACCTTTCAAAAAGTATCTGACGATAAAGAGCAGCCGTGACTATCTTCATAAGGTAATGTTACCGCCCGAACTGTCAAATCTCAAATTTGACAAGACACTATATAATAAGGTGGTAAAATTCCTGAAAGAGAATGATCCCGAAATGATCTATATTTATGGCGGCGATGATCCTTGGACAGCTTCGGGTGTCACTTGGCTGAAGAACAAGAAAAACATAAAAGTTTATGTATTACCCGGCGGCAGCCATACCACCCGTATCGGCAGCTTTGACACCGACACACAAGAAGAAATCAAGACACAAATCAATGCATGGCTGAATAAAGAATAGCAAAGAGACGAGATAAAAAGCTTTTCCGCCACAGGTTACGCAGATTGTCACCGGTTATTTCCATTGAGGACCCACTGTTTAAATTGGACCGATGTCAATCTGAGCAATCTGTGACGGAATCTTGATTTTATCATAAAGGCATATTGCCATGTTTCTTAGGCGGATTGCTTTGGTTTTTATTGTGACACATTTCCAAAGCTTGAATAAGTTTGTAACGAGTGTCACGGGGCATAATCACCTCATCAATCAGACCACGTTCTGCCGCACGATAAGGATTGGAGAATTTATCTTCGTATTCCTTGATGATCTCAGCTTTCTCTTCCGGAGCAGACTTGCGGTAAAGGATATTCACTGCCCCTTCTGCACCCATGACGGCTATTTCCGCCTGTGGGTAAGCCAGGTTCACATCGGCTCCCGTCGGCTTGCTGGACATGACAATGTAGGCACCTCCATAAGCTTTACGGGTAATTAAAGTAACCTTGGGCACTGTAGCTTCAGCGTATGCATAGACTATCTTCGCACCGTGGCGGATGATGCCGTTGTGTTCCTGTACCGTTCCGGGCAGGAAGCCGGGAACATCCTCGAAAGTGATCAGAGGAATATTAAAGCAGTCACAGAAACGGATAAAACGGGCAGCCTTGTCGCTGGCGTCAATGTCAAGGACACCGGCCAGCCAGGCGGGCTGATTGGCAACAATACCTACGGAACGACCTCCCAGGCGACCAAACCCCACCACCACATTTTTAGCAAAGTGAGGCATCACCTCGAAGAAATACTGGTTATCCAGCACCGGTTCGATGATATCCTTTATATCATAAGGCATATTCGGATCTTCGGGAATGACAGTCTGCAACGCCTCCACCTGACGATGGATGTCATCGTTGCAGGGAACCAGCGGCGCATCCTCCATATTGTTGGAAGGCAGGAAACTCAGCAATTCGCGGATACTCATCAGCGTTTCCTCCTCATTATCGCACATAAAATGGGTCACACCGCTTTTGCCGCTGTGAGTCTGGGCACCACCCAGTTCCTCCTTGCCCACCTCCTCGTTAGTCACGGTCTTCACCACATCCGGACCCGTGATAAACATGTGGCTCTGCTCCTTCACCATAAAGATAAAGTCGGTCAGTGCCGGGGAATAGCAGGCGCCTCCGGCACAAGGTCCCAGAATAGCGGAAATCTGGGGGATAACACCTGATGCAATGGTATTCTGATAAAAGATGGAGGCATATCCGGCCAAGCTGTTCACCCCTTCCTGTATGCGTGCACCCCCCGAATCGTTCAAAGCGATAACGGGAGCTCCCGTCTTCAAAGCCAGTTGCTGAACCTTTACAATCTTGGCCGCATTGGTTTCGCTCAGCGAACCGCCGTGCGCGGTGAAATCGTATGCATAGACAAACACCGGACGGCCGTCTATCTTTCCGTAACCGGTGACCATACCATCTCCGGCAATCTGCTTCTTCTCCATGCCGAAGTTGGTACAACGGTGGTTCACCAGCTTGTCCAGTTCATTGAACGTACCTTTGTCCAGCAACATTCCGATACGCTCGCGAGCGGTCATCTTCCCTTGGGCGTGTTGTTTCTCGATCTTGTCCACACCGCCGCCCAGCGACGCGCGTTTGTCCAGCTCTTCAAACCGGCTGTATATTTCTTCTCTTGTCATGATCAATCTTCTTTTATTATATCCAATACTATTAATACCTGGTTAGCATTGACGGAATCCCCCTCATTGACTAGGATATCCCTTACCGTACAGTCCGAGGTCACTTTGTAGTTGCTCTGCATCTTCATGGCCTCCAGCACTACCACAATATCCCCGGATGACAGACGGTCACCTTTCCGGACGGGAATTTTCACAACCTTTCCGGGCATGGGAGCCACAATCTTGTCATCCTGTCTCTCCTCGCCGCCCTTTTTCATACGCAGATACTTGGTCTGGGTGTCCACTATGTCCACATGATAGGAACGGTAGAACATATTCACATCATAACTCTTTCCACCCTCCCCACGGATCAGTTCGGCATTGAAGGAATTGCCATCGTGCAGGATGGAACAGCTTCCGTTCTCGGCCATAACGATATCCACATCATACGGTTTTCCGTCAATCATAAACTGTACCTTGTTTCCTTCCTTGCTCACCAACGTCACATCGGCTACGCGGTCTCCAATATGTATTTCCATACTTTTGCTTAATTAAATGAAGAATCAGATTCTCAACACTCCTTTCTGCAAGCCGAACTCACGCCAACGGCTGATGGGACGGGCATCAGACAGCTGGGGACTCTTGTTCTCTTCCAGATTCATCAGATAGTCAATATAAGAGGCGATCATGGCCATGTTTTCAATCTCCTCATTGTTGCCGTTGCCACGGAGCAGCATACGGGAGTTCTTCTCTATAAATAAGGTATTATACTCACCCTTCACAAAGTCGGGGGTATGCATGATGCGTTTCAGATAACTGAGGTTGGTCTTCAAGCCCGTAATCTTGTACTCGTAAAGCACACGGCGCATACGCTCTATGGCATACTGGCGGGTTGTGGCCCACACGATCAACTTGCCTATCATCGGGTCGTAAAAGACAGGAATCTCGTACCCTTCGTACACGTAGCTGTCAATGCGTACGCCGATGCCGTTAGGCTCCGTCAGCTGTTTGATGATACCCGGCGAAGGCATGAAGTTATTCTCCGTGTCTTCCGCACAGATACGACATTCGATGGCATGACCGCGCTGATACAGCTCTTCCTGTTTCAAATGCAGCACTTCATCATTGGCAATGCGGATCTGCTCTTTCACCAAGTCCACGCCCACTACTTCTTCGGTAATGGGATGCTCCACCTGGAGACGGGTATTCATCTCCAGAAAATAGAAATTGCGGTTCTTGTCCACCAGAAACTCGATAGTTCCGGCTCCCGAATAGTTCACTGCCCTGGCAGCAGCTACCGCCTTTTCCCCCATCTCCTGACGGAGTTCCGGAGTAAGGAACGGAGACGGACTCTCCTCTACAATCTTTTGGTTGCGACGCTGAACAGAACACTCGCGGTCAAACAGATGGATTACATTGCCATGATTGTCACCCAGTATTTGAAATTCTATATGATGG